>OGXG01001532.1_pt1 | contig 11387 bp, 6 predicted proteins | sample 1576251 | NCBI WGS metagenome assembly OGXG01 (sample SAMEA3541533, study PRJEB24748) | human gut metagenome | biome: human gut; feature: human-associated habitat; material: faeces | place: China | collected 2012
CTATTATAGCTTAAATGCTCCCAAAAATAGAACATAACCTGAATCTGTCTGATTGTTACTGTTCCTGTTTCCTGCTATACTTTCTTCACTATCCGGTATGGCATTCCCCAGTTCAGACTCGTCAATCCCTTCTAAGTGCATATAATCCTCTACTTCATACCATGGCACCACAAATCCTGCTCCATGAGCACAAAATACTGAACCTGTGGGATTGTCCAGATCACGTTCGGAATCATATCCAATCTCCTCTACAATTTCATCCTGATTCTGACATGGGGCATAGCCCTTCAATGAACAGAATAATCTGCCCCGTCCCTTTGTATAGGAGGTTACCTGTGTCTGATAATCTCGCATCATTGATACAGGTGCACTCCCCTTCAATATCATCATATCATCCTCATCCGCTTCCGGCTGCTGGAAGGTTCCATTCATTTTCTGAATGTCAGTCATAGCACGCCCTATCATATCCCCCGGAATCTCAAGTCTGAACTCATAATATGGCTCAAGCAGGACACTCTTTGCTTTCTTTAATCCCTGACGCACAGCCCTGTACGTCGCCTGCCGGAAATCGCCGCCCTCAGTGTGCTTGAGGTGCGCTTTGCCGGTGAGCAGGGTAATTTTTACATCGGTCAGCGGTGCGCCGGTCAAAACGCCAAGGTGCTGCTTTTCTTCCAGATGGGTCAGCACCAGACGCTGCCAGTTTTTATCCAGCACCTCTTCCCGGCAGTCGGCGGCAAACTGCATCCCGCTGCCCCGGGGCAGCGGCTCGAGCTTCAGATGCACCTCGGCATAGTGGCGCAGAGGCTCATAATGGCCCACGCCCTCGATGGCCTCGGTGATGGTTTCCTTATATAGTATGCCGCCGGAGTCGAACTCCACGTCCAGCCCGTACCGCTCGGCCAGCAGGCTCTTGAGCACCTCGAGCTGAATCTCGCCCATGAGCTGGACGTGTATCTCGCCCAGCGTCTCGTTCCAGACGACATGGAGCTGAGGTTCTTCCTCTTCCAGACGGTGGAGCTTGCCCAATGCGGCATGAACATCCGCGCCCTCGGGCAGACACACCCGGTAACTCAGCACCGGTTCCAGCACCGGGAGGTCACTGTCCCGCTCGGCCCCGAGACCGGTGCCGGGCTTCGCCCAGGTCAGTCCGGTGACGGCGCAGACCTGCCCCGGGCCGATGGCCTCTGCCAGCGTATATTTTGCGCCGGAGTAAAGCCGCAGCTGGTTGGCCTTTTCGGCCCAGGGCTCGCCGTCCGCTTCGCCGGTGAGCTGGGCTTTGACTTTCAGCTCACCGCCGGTGACCCGCAGCCAGGTCAGCCGCTCGCCCCGCTCATCCTGCGAGACTTTGAACACCCGCGCACCGAAAGCTTCCAGCGCCGGGGCGGCGCGGGTGTATTCGTCGAGGCCGGCCAGCAGCTCGTCCACACCCTGTAAGCCGCCGGCATTCTCCCTCTGCAGGGCCACGCCAAACCAGCAGGGAAAGACGTGCCGCCGGGCGACGGCCGGGATGATGTCCTCCGCCGTCAGGCTGCCCGTGTCCAGCATCTTTTCCATCAGGCGCTCGTCGCAGAGGGCCAGTGCCTCGTCCCGTTCGGCCTGCTCTGCGCCGAAATCCACGAATCCGTCGCCCAGACGGTGGGAAAGCTGGCTCAGCAGCGCCTCTTTGCCCGGGCCGGGAAGGTCCATTTTATTGATGAACACGAAGGTCGGGATATGATACCGCCGCAGCAGACGCCAGAGCGTCTCGGTATGGCTCTGGACGCCGTCGGTGCCGCTGATGACCAGCACTGCGTAGTCGAGCACCTGCAAAGTGCGCTCCGTCTCGGTGGAAAAGTCCACATGGCCGGGGGTGTCCAGCAGGGTGATATTCGTACTTCCCGTTTTCAGCAGGGCCTGCTTGGAAAAGATGGTGATGCCACGCGCCTTTTCCAGTGTGTCGGTGTCGAGAAAGGCATCTTTGTTATCCACCCGGCCCAGCTTGCGGATGCTGCCCGCGCGGTAGAGCATCGCCTCGGAGAGGGTGGTCTTGCCGGAGTCTACATGGGCAAGGATGCCCACCACCAGCTGTTTTTCGCTTTTTTCTGCCATGTCCGCTGCCCTCACACTGCGCCTGCGATGAGTCCGATGATGAGCAGCGCTCCGCCCAGGAGCAGATTCGAGAGCATACTGCAATAGGTGCGCTCTTCGGGTTCCAGCTCCTCGAAGGAGACGATACGTTCATCGGCAAAGTCCACGATGGACTTGGTGGAGTGGAACTTCTTCTTTTTGCCCATATCCTTAAACTCTTCGCCCAGATGATGGATGGTCACACCGTCCAGACGGAGGTAGTTCACCCACGCCCACGCCAGCAGCACAACACCCAGCAGCAGGGCCGGGGCCTGCCACATGGTAAAAGTGCCGTCGCTGACGTAGCGGTCCCACAGCAGCATCAGCACGGCCACCACCGACACCCGGGTGACGGATTTATACAAAATGGGGCGGAACATATATTTTTGATACATCGAAACCAGCTTTTTCATCCAAGGACGCTCCTTTTATAGAAGTAACATTCTTTTTTATTGTAGCATGATTTTGTGAAAAAAGATAGCCGCTTTGCGTTTTCCAACTTTCGTTGTATCCATTCGTCATCTCGTAAAAGTGCGACTTCTTTCCATTCTTTACCGTTTTTTTGCCGTCATTTTTCAGAGAAAAGCATCCGTTACCATTTTGTTTCTATTTCAGCGCTGTATGTCATTGACTTCTTTTGCCCACAATGTTAGAATACGAAAGGTGCGGTCCCGGGCGCTTTGTGCGTTTTTGGCACCCGGAGCGCGCCGTTTTTTGCATTTAGGATAGGAAAAAAGGAAAACAATATCTCGGAGGAGCGTATCTCAATGAACATCGATTTTGAGTCCCGCAACATCACCCGCCGCAGCTTCCTGAAGGGCGCCGGCGTCGTGGGTGCCGCCGGCCTGCTGTCCGCCTGCGGCGGCAGCAAGTCCAACAACTCCGGCAGCACGGCTGCTTCCGGCGCACAGGCCCCCAACTCTACCGGTGCCACCCCCCTCAAGGAGTACATCTCCTGGGAGTCTGCCAACCGTGAGATCGAGAGCTGGAACCTGCTGTACAGCCAGACCCTCAGCGACGCCAACGTCGTCACCAACCTGTGGGACGGCCTGATGAGCTTCGACTGCTACGGCAAGCTGGTGCCCGCCATCGCCACCAGCTGGGAGGCCAACGAGGACTCCACCGTCTGGACCTTCCACCTGCGCGACGATGTGGACTGGGTGGACTGCAACGGCGAGGTGAAGGAGCACATCACCGCCACCGATTTTCTGGTCGGTCTGGAGTGGGTGCTGAACGCCTCCAAGAACGAGGCCAACAACACCTCCATGCCCACCCTGTACATCGTGGGCGCTGAGGAGTACTACGAGAAGACCAAGGATATGGGCGCAGCAGCCGCCGACCTGCGCTATCAGGATATGCTGGACGCAGGCGTGGGCATCGAGGCTCCCGACGACTACACTCTGGTATTCACCTGCAAGCACTCCTGCCCCTACTTTGATACCGTGGCCTCCTACACCAGCTTCTACCCCGCCTCTCAGGTGCTGATCGACGAGCTGGGCATCGAGACCTTCCGCGGCTGCGACAACACCAATATGTGGTACTGCGGCCCCTACCTCGTCGAGGAGTATATCCAGGGCAACACCAAGAGCTATATCCCCAACCCCCATTACTACAATGCCGCCAACGTCAGCCGCTTCGAGCGTCTGACCGTGACCATGATCTCCGATCAGGCCATCGCATTCCAGCTCTACCAGAACCGCGAGCTGGACGAGATGGACCTGAACGAGAGCACCATCACCACCATCACCTCCGACCCCAACAACGAGTACAACAGCCAGCTCTGTGAGAAGCGCGCCCGCCCCACTGCCTACGCCATGCACTTCAACTACCAGAAGAACAACGCCGACGGCACCCCCGATGTGAACTGGAACAAGGCCATCGCCAACACCGCTTTCCGTCAGTGCTTCTACCGCGGCCTGAACCTGAAGGCATGGTTCTCCCGCTACAACAAGATCAACCCCTTGAAGTGCGAGAACGACTACTACACCATGAAGGGCCTGTGCTACAACACGCAGGGCGTTGAGTACACCACTCTGGTGGCCAAGGAGATGGGCTTCGACGCTGAGAAGTACGATGGCGAGACCATGATCCGCCTGCGTGCCAACGGCGGCGACATCTCCGCCCTGAAGAAGCAGGCCATGGAGGAGCTGAGCGCCATCGGCGTCACCTTCCCCGTCAAGGCCACCTACTTCATCATCGCCAGCAGCACCTCCGCACTGGACAACGCCACCATCCTGAAGCAGTGCTTCACCGACAGCTTCGGCGATGACTTCATCAAGCTGGACGTCCAGACCTTCGTTTCCAGCCTGACGCAGGAGGTCCGCACCCCTCAGCTCCAGAGCTTTGTCATCAACGGCTGGAGCGCCGACTTCGGCGACCCCGTCAACTTCCTCGGTCAGGAGATTCTCCACGATGACAACGCCTACTACGCACACTACTACTCCAACATCGCCCGGGTGGCTGAGGCTCCTGCCGACTACCAGAAGGACCTGATGGATGCTTTCGAGCAGTACACCGATCTGGTCAATGCCGCCAGCGCCATCGTCAATGACACCGACGCCCGCTACGAGGCCTTCGCCAAGGCTGAGGCCTATATGCTGGAGAATGTGCTGGTCAGCCCCACCTACTACGACATCGCATGGTCCCTGACCCACGCCAACGAGTACAGCAAGATCAACGCCATGTACGGCAGCTGCAACTACAAGGCCGTCAACTGGGAGACCAGCGAAGAGGCCTACACCACCGTCCAGTACGAGCAGTTTGCCAAGGCATTCGAGCAGGCTTCTCAGGGCTGATCCGGCGCGAACAGCCATTCCATTTCAGTCGGCACATGAAATATTTTCATTTTTATGTGTTTGCTGAATCAATAAGATTCAATCCGTGCCGGAGTTGTTTTTCTTGACTTCCCGCTTGTGGGATGATAGAATATCTGCAATCGATACGGGTTCTGCAATGGCGCAGAAACAGATCAATAAAATCTGTCTCTGCGCCCTTTTTGTACCCTTTTGAAGCCGGGTTCATGGCCAGAGTGCGCCGGATAGGCGAGGATTTTTGCCCACAGACAAGGCGATTTTCCGCAGCAATCCTGACGGATTGCAAGGGAGAGCAACGCAGTATGTGAGCAAAAAGACCGTTCAGACGGCGTACAATGGTTATGAAGACGGCTTCCAGACCTTGTGGGAAGGTAAAGCAGTATGGACAGGGTAGGGATTTGGGAAACGCAGAGCCGTACCAATCATTACAGGAGGGAAAGAATATGTACCACGATTTTGAGTCTCACACCATCACCCGCCGCAGCTTCCTTAAGGGTGCCGGCGCTGTTGGCGCAGCCGGTCTGCTGGCTGCCTGCGGCGGCTCTTCTTCCAGCACCGCAGCCAGTGCTTCGTCGGCTTCTTCCGGTGCAGCCGCTTCCAGCAAGGGCCTGAGCGAGCTGTTTACTTACGAGACTTCCGGCCGCGAGATCGAGAGCTGGAATATGCTCTACAGCCAGCAGGCCATCGACTTCAACGTGACGACCAACATCATCGACGGTCTTATCAGCTTCGACAACTACGGCAAGCCTGTGCCGGCTCTGGCTAAGAGCTGGGAGCACAACGAGGACTCCACTGTCTGGACTTTCCACCTCCGTGACGACGTGGACTGGGTGGACATGAACGGCGAGGTGCAGGACCACCTGACCAGCAAAGACTTCCTCGTGGGCTTCGAGTGGGTGCTGAACGCAAAGAAGAATCAGGCCGCCAACACCTCCATGCCCTCCACCACCGTCGTGGGCGCAGCCGATTACTACGACAAGACTTACGGAATGGATGACGCCGCAGGCGAAGCCCTTACTTACGAAGATATGCTGGCCGCAGGCGTCGGCATCGACGCACCGGATGATTACACCATCGTCTACACCTGTATAAATCCCTGCCCCTACTTCGACACCGTGGCTTCCTACGTCTGCTGCTATCCGGCACCCCCGGCTCTGGTGGAAAAGCTGGGCGTCGAGGGCTTCCGCGGCGTGGACTACACCCAGCAGTGGTGCTGCGGCCCCTACCTCATCGAGGAATTTGTAGCCGACAACTCCAAGCGCTTCATCCCGAACCCTCATTATTATGCAGCTGACGAGTGCAGCCGCTTCGAGCGCGTGTCCCTGAGCATGATCACCGACCTGACCGTGGGCTACCAGCTGTATCAGAACCGTGAGCTGGATGAGCTGGAGCTGAGCGAGAGCACCCTGACCACCATCACCTCCGACACTTCCAACGCCTACAACGACCAGCTCTGCGAGAAGCGCCCCACCAAGTATGCCTACGACTTCCATTTCAACTTCTACTGCCTCAACTCCGACGGCACCCCCAACGAGAACTGGAACAAGGCCGTGGCCAACCGGGCATTCCGCCGCTGCTTCCAGGAGGGCCTGAACCTCATTCCCTACTACGCACGCTTCAACAAGATCAACCCCCTCAAGTGTGAGAACAACTACTACACCATGAAGGGCGTCTGCTACAACTCCAAAGGCACCGATTATGTTGACCTTGTGGCCAAGGAGCTGGGCATCGACGGCGAGAAGTATGACGGCGAGACCATGGTCCATCTGCGCAAGTCCACCGCCGACTCCATCGCCGCTCTCAAGAAGCAGGCCATGGATGAGCTGACTGCCATCGGCGTCACCTTCCCGGTCAAGGCTCCCTTCTTCTTCGTGGCCGGCAACACCGTGGCTCAGGACAACGCCACCGTTCTGAAGCAGTGCTTCACCGACAGCTTCGGCGACGACTTCATCCAGCTGGAGCTTGGCACCTATGTTTCCAGCCTTGCAAAGGAAGTCCGTATCCCCAAGCTGCACGGCTTCGTCATCAACGGCTGGGGCGCAGACTTCGGCGACCCCGTCAACTTTGTGGGTCAGGAGATCCTGCACGACTCCAACGCCTACTACGCCGTCAACTACTCCAACATCCAGCTGGTGGCGGAGGCCCCCGCCGATTACCAGAAGGAGCTGGTAGACGAGTTCGAACAGTTCACCGATCTGGTCAACGCAGCCAACGCCATCGTGGACGACACCGACGCCCGCTATGAGGCTTTCGCAAAGGCCGAGGCCTACATGATCAACAACTCGCTGTCCGTCCCCTGCTACTACGATGTCCGCTGGTGCCTGACCCACGTCAACGAGTACACCAAGATCAACGCCATGTTCGGCCCCTGCAACTTCAAGTACGTCAACTGGGAGACCAGCGAGGACGCCTACACCACCGCTCAGTACGAGGAATTTGCCAAGGCTTTCGACGCCGCAAAATCTTAACTTTTTCTTAAATCTTTTCCGCCGGGAGTTCCTGCTTCCGGCCCGTGATCCACACACGGGAGCTGTTCTTAGCCCAAGAACAGCTCCCGTTGTTTTGTTTTTGGGCCTGTTTATCTTATTTTCGTCACTCTTCACCACAGTAAAGTAAATTTATTTCATCTCTATGCAGAGTACAACTTTCTTTTGAAAGAAAAGGCATTTCACATTCCATTGACAACTATTTATTTCGATGGTACAATATATGTCGTGTTAAGGATTTTACGGGAGGAGCACAGGCGCAGACAGAGGGGTCTGTTTCTGCGCTCTTTTGTATTCTCTGGTAATACAGAGGGGCAGATAATCTCGTAGGAGTGGGAAATCGGCAGGGCAAGGTACCCTGCGCCATAGAGCCGAGACACGAAAGAATAATTGGGAGGAAAACACAATGAACGCAAATTTTGAGTCTCATTCCATCAGCCGCCGCAGCTTCCTCAAGGCTTCCGGCGTCGTGGGCGCTGCAAGCATCCTGGCCGCTTGTGGTGGTTCTTCCAGCAGCACTGCTGCCAGCACCTCCGGTGCTGCCTCCGGCGCAGCTGCACCTGCAGCCGACGCCATCACCGATTACGTCTCCTTCGAGACTGCCAACCGTGAGCTGGAGACCTGGAACTTCCTGTACAGCCAGTCCGCTTCCGACCTGAACGTCACCACCAACTGCTGGGACGGCCTGCTGAGCTTCGACTGCTACGGCAAGGCAGTGCCCGCCATCGCATCCAGCTGGGAGCACAACGAGGACTCCACCGTCTGGACCTTCCACCTGCGCGACAATGTCGATTGGTGCGACGTCAACGGCGAGGTCAAGTCTCACCTGACCTCCAAGGACTTCCTCGTGGGTCTTGAGTGGGTCCTGAACGCCCTCAAGAACGAGGCTTTCAACACCTCCATGCCTTCTGAGACCGTCGTGGGCGCTGCCGAGTACTACGACCTGACCAAGGACAAGGGCGACGCTGCTGCTGACATGACCTACGAGGATATGCTGGCTGCCGGTGTCGGCGTCGAGGCACCGGACGACTACACTCTGGTCTTCACCTGCAAGAACCCCTGCCCCTACTTCGACACTGTCGTTGCCTACAACAGCTTCTACCCCGCCTCTGAGGACCTCATCAACGAGCTGGGCATCGATGGCTTCCGTGCCTGCGATTACTCCACCATGTGGTACAATGGTCCGTACCTCATCGAGGAGTACATCCAGCAGAACACCAAGAGCTTCATCCCCAACCCCAACTACTACGCCGCAAACGACTGCACCCGTTTCGAGCATCACACCATCACCATGATCCCCGACCTGTCCATGGGCCTGCAGCTGTACGAGAACGGCGAAGTCGATAACATCGACCTGACCGAGTCCAACCTGACCACCATCACCTCCGACCCCAACAACGAGCACAACAAGTTCCTGTGCGAGAAGCGCCCCACCAAGTTCAGCTTCCAGATGCACCTGAACTTCCAGCGCAAGGATGAGAACGGCAATCTGGACGAGAACTGGAACAAGGCTGTTTCCAACCGCGCTTTCCGTCAGTGCTTCTACAAGGGCATCGATTTCACCAACTACTACGCCCGCACCAACAAGATCAACCCCCTGAAGTGCGAGAACGACTACTACACCATGCCCGGTGTCTGCTACAACACCAAGGGTGAGGAGTACACCACTCTGGTCGCCAAGGAGATGGGCTTCGACAGTCAGTCTTACGACGGCAAGACCATGATCCGCCTCCGCGACAACGGCGGCGACATCGCTGACCTGAAGAAGCAGGCCATGGAAGAGCTGAGCGCTATCGGCGTCACCTTCCCCGTCCACTGCTACCACTACATCAAGAGCGGCGATACCACTGCTCTGGATACCGCCACCGTCCTGAAGCAGTGCTTCTCCGACAGTCTGGGCGATGACTTCGTCGTGCTGGACATCGGCACCTATGTCTCTTCTCTTTATAAGGAAGTCCGTAACGTCCAGCTGCACTCCATCCTGCAGAACGGCTGGGGCGCTGACTTCGGCGACCCCGTCAACTTCCTTGGCCAGGAAGTCCTGAGCGACGACAACGCTTACTACGCTCAGACCACCTCCTGGATCGCAGCCGTTGAGAAGGATCCTCAGGATTACCAGAAGGAGCTGCTGGCTGATTATCAGGAGTTCACCGATCTGGTCACTGAGGCAAAGGCCATCGTCACCGATACCGATGCACGCTATGCCGCATTCGCAAAGGCTGAGGCTTCCATGCTGAACAACGCACTGTGCATCCCCTGCCTGTACGAGGTGCTCTGGTGCCTGACCCACGTCAACGAGTACACCAAGATCAACGCCATGTACGGTCCCTGCAACTACAAGGCCGTCAACTGGGAGACCCGTCAGGGCGACGGCTACACCACCGAGGAGTACGAGGCTTTCTCCGCTGCTTTCAATGCAGCAACCAAAGCCTGATGATTATTTTATAAAGGTTTGGTTATCATGTTAAAATACACCGTCAAGCGGCTGGCTCAGTCGCTCGTCACGATCTTATTGATCGCAACCATCGTCTTTCTGCTGATGCGCTGCCTGCCTACGGACTACTACTTCACGGAAGAACAGCTCATGAAGTTTACCGAAGAGCAGAAATACGCCGCGCTGGAAGCCGCCGGTCTGACCGACCCCATCGGCACCCAGCTGCTGCACTTCTACAACGACCTGCTCCATCTGGACTTCGGCACTTCCCGCCGCATCCAGAACGGTGCCTCCGTCGTGAAGGTCATCGGCAAAAAGTTCGGCGTCTCCATGCGCCTCGGCCTGATCTCCGCCGGCATCTCTCTGCTGGTGGGCATCATGCTGGGCATCCTGCAGACCGCCTTCAAGGACAAGGTCTTTGACTGGATCGGCACTGCCTACACCGTTTTCGTCAACGCTGTGCCTTCTCTGGTCTCCTATTCGCTGGTGCTGGTCTTCGGCTCCAAATACCTGGGTTTCCCCACGCTGTACTCCACCCGTAATGTCGGCCCGTCCAGCGTGCTGCCCATCGTCTGCCTGTCGCTGGCGTCTATCGCAGGCTACGCTCTGTGGACCCGCCGCTACATGGTGGACGAGCTGACCCGCGATTATATCAAGCTGGCCCGCGTCAAGGGCCTGAGCTCCAGCGAGATCATGTTCAAGCACGTGCTGCGCAACGCCATGGTCCCCATGGTGCAGTATATCCCCCAGTCCATCCTGCTGACGGTCGGCGGCTCTCTGCTGATGGAGCGGTTCTTCTCCGTTCCCGGCATGGGTCCCCTGCTGACCGACGCCATCCAGCGCTATGACCTGAACGTCGTCCAGACTCTGGTCATCCTCTACGCTGCACTGGGCATCGTGGGTGTTTTCCTGGGCGATGTGCTGATGATGCTGGTTGACCCGCGCATTACTCTGACCGGAAAGGAGGCCGCACGCTGATGGCTAAAGCATCGGATTTTGAGGGCAAGAAGCAGGACGAACTGTTCTACTTCGTCGATTACTCTCCGGAAGAAGCCGAGCGTGTCGGCTACTCCAACTACAGCTACTGGGGTTCTGTCATCCAGAACTTCCTCAAGCACAAGGCTGCTGTCGTCTGCCTGATCCTGTTCCTGTTCCTCGTCATCTTCTCCTTCATCGCACTGGCCATCGGCAAGTACGATTATCAGACGCTGGTGTCGGATTCCTCTCTGGCCTTCCAGAAGCCCAACAGTGAATACTGGTTCGGCACCGACAACCTTGGCCGCGACTACTGGTGTCAGGTGTGGTACGCCACTCAGGTGTCCATCCGTCTGGCCCTCATCGTTGCCGTGGGCGAGAGCATCCTCGGCGTCATCATCGGCCTGATCTGGGGCTATGTCCGTAAGCTGGACCGCTTCTTCACCGAGCTGTACAACCTCATCGACAACGTGCCTTACATCATCTACATGACCCTGATCGCACTGGTCGTCGGCCAGAGCTTCACCATCATGGCCGTGTCGATGATCGCCATTGGCTGGCTGGGCATGGGCC
>OGXG01001535.1_pt1 | contig 11382 bp, 5 predicted proteins | sample 1576251 | NCBI WGS metagenome assembly OGXG01 (sample SAMEA3541533, study PRJEB24748) | human gut metagenome | biome: human gut; feature: human-associated habitat; material: faeces | place: China | collected 2012
AATCCTCGGCGGCGCAGGCGCCGGATCGAGCGAATGGGAAGAGTGGAACTAACGGATAAAAAGGAGATTACCGATGAAAAACTACTTATACATATTGTGCGCATTCCTGCTCGCATTCGCAGGATGCACGAAAGATGCGGACGTAGAACCTATCGCCCCTGCTCCTGACGGAAATACGCAGGTCGTACTGACCGGATTCTCCGGCCGGGGCACCCGCACCGGTTTCGGCGGAGCCGAAGACGGAGCCGTTCCGTTCCTCTGGAGCGCCGGCGACTACATCTGGGCACGCAATACCCGAAGCGAAGCCATCGCCGAAGGCGGCAGCCAGGCGACATTCGTTTTCGAATCCCTCGAAACGGCCGACACGTACGACGTATTCTACAACCTGACCGGCCCGGCAGCCGCAACAGCCCTGATTCCGGCCGAGCAGACACAGCAGGCAGCCGGAGAGTTGAACCTGGGCCAAAACGGTGACTTCGGTTATGCAACGGCGCAAAACGGAACCTTTACGCTCGAGCATGCGACCTCCTACGTCTGGTTCGACACCTATTCGAGCGATGTCACCTCGAACCTGCTCTCGATCACCTTGAGCGTATCGGGCGGTCAGACCATCGCCGGCGAAGCCGCTTTCGCCGACGGAAAGCTGGGCGACTGCAAAGGCTCTTCGTCCGTCACCCTGTCGTTCGGCGAAGAGGGTGTCGCCCTGCCTTCGCAGAGCAACGATACCGACGTGTTCGCCGCCATGGTGCTCTACCCTACTCCTCGCACTGGGCATGGCCTTCCCCCGCCGATCTTTCGACGGCAACGGTTTCGATCGTCTATAAATTCGCCGACGGTTCGGTTTATCTGCAAACCAAATCAGGCAAAACGCTTACCCCAGGCCACACGCTGCGCCTCTCGACACAGATCGCCAAGTCCGACTGCAAAAGCTCCGGCGCATTCTTCATGACCGAAGCCGGTGTTGCGGAAGAGCTGCCGACCGAGCCGATCGGCTACCTGAAAGTCGTTACCCTGGGCGAATCGACCCTCTCGGCCGAAGAACTCACCTCGATTGCAGGCAACCTCGCAAACGGTGCGGTCATCGATCTGGGTGAAGCTACCTTCGCCACGACCGAATTTCCGATGGACTTCACCCGCAAGACCAATCTTCAGGAGATCGCACTGCCCCGTAATATCCAGACTTTCACTCCCAGCACCTACAATTCCGGGGCTTTCTACGGCTGTAAGAACCTGACGCGGGTAACCTTTCCGGAAGGCCTGACTGCCATCGGGCAGAACTGCTTCCGCAACTGTGCCAAACTGGAATCCATCGAGCTTCCTTCCTCGGTGCGCACATTGGACATCTATGCGTTCTACGGCTGCAAATTGCTGACATCGGTCGTAATTCCCGAAGGTGTGGAAGCAATTCCACGATTCTTATTCGACAGTTGCACAGCTCTGACCGATGTAACCCTGCCCTCGACACTGAAGAGCATCGGAGCCGAAGCATTCGAAGCGACCGGACTCGAAGAGATCACGATCCCGGAAAGCGTGACTACAATAGAATCATCCGTATTCAAGAACTGCAAATCACTGGAACGCATACAGTTTCCCGATGCACTGACTGCAATTCCGGCCAACCTGTGCAACGCATGTTCGGCCCTCACGACAATCAATATGCCCTCCAAGCTGGAGACTGTCGGCAACGACGCCTTCTACAACTGCGGCAAGTTGCAGGACGTAACCTTCCCCGAAACGCTGAAATCGCTCGACGAGCGCTCGTTCGGCGGTTGCAGCGCCTTCACCCGCATTATTATCGATATCCCCGCGATCGCCAATTACGCCTTCTGGAACTGTGCCAACGTCACCTCGATCGATCTGGGCGAAAAGGTGACCTCGATCGGACGCAACGCCTTCATTTCGGCAAGCAATCTGCAAACCATTACCTGCCGGGCCGAGAATGCGCCCTCGCTGGGAAACTCCGCTTTCGGCAGCGCCGGCAGCAAAGTGGAAGGTGCAAAAATCCTCTATGTTCCGGCTGCATCCTACGATGCCTATGAAACGGCCTGGACGGACGTGACCTCGCAGGGATATGCGCTGCAGGACATCAACGACCAGCAACTGACGGACGGCATCTACTATCGTGCTTCGCGCGAGACCGACTGGGTTCCGACCCTGCCCGCGACATTCACCGCACTGTATGTGCGCACCGTAGGCGACGATGCAGCCCTTACCGCCAGCCAGTTCAATACCGTCATCACCAAAATCTCGGCACAGTCCGCTCCCGTGACACTCGATCTGAACATGGCGAAATTCGAAGCCACGGAGTTCCCGACAGGATTGGCCGGCAACGCCAAACTGGGCACGATCAAATTCTTCGAGAATACGGCATCGATCGCAGCCGGAGCCTTCAAAGGCTGTACGGCCCTGACCAAGGCGACCGTTCCGACCGGTGTCGAAATCATCGGCGAAAGCACGTTCGAAGGATGTACAGCGCTGGCATCCCTCACCCTGCCGTCGAGTGTTAAAACCGTCGGCGACAAAGCGTTCAAAGGGTGTAGCGCACTCGTCGAAACAAGCCTATCTGCGATCGAAAACATCGGAACCGAGGCATTCGCCGGTACCGGTCTTACCTCGGCAAAAATTTCTGCCACGACACTCGGCGAAAAGAGCTTCCGCGACTGTACCGAACTCACGGCCATTACCCTCGGTTCGGCAACGACCATCCCGGCCGAAATGTTCGCAGGCTGTACTTCGATCACGACCGTCACCATCCCCAAGTCGATCGAAACGATCGGTACGAGCGCTTTCGACGGCTGCTCCAAACTGGCGACCCTGACATTGGGCACCGGTGTGACGACCCTCGGCGATCGTGCTTTCGCCGACTGCGGCCTGACGGCACTCGCCCTGCCCGACAACGTTACCACGCTGGGTGACGGAGCCTTCAGCAACAACCCCAATATCGCTACGCTCCAATTCGGTGCAGGCCTCACCGCCATCAGCGACAATGCTTTCGCAACAAACAACGCGATCGAGAGCCTAACCATCCCGAAAACAATCGCCACGATCGGCGCCGGTTCTTTCGCGAACTGGTCGAAACTGACCAAATTGACCATCTCGGGCAACACGCTGACCTCGATCGGCAGCAAGGCCTTCGAAAACGCCGCACTGCTCGCAGACGTCTATGCGGAACCGACAACGGCCCCTGCGGTACAGGCCGACAGTTTCTCCGGCGCGGGTACTTCGGTCCAAGGCTCCAAAACGTTCCACGTTGCGTCGGTCGAAGCCTACTCCTCCTGGACCACAGCCGCCAGCGGCTATACGATGGAGGCGCTCGGTCCCGACTACCTGAGCGAAGGCCTTTACTACCGCGCTTCCGGCGAAGATCCCTGGAAATCGGAAATTCCGCAAACCTTCACTACGCTGTACGTCAAGACGGCCGGTGACAATACGGTGATGACGACCGCTCAAATGAAATCCGTAGCCGATGCAGTTCTGGCTCTCGCAGCCCCTGCCACGGTGGATTTCTCCGAAGTCGTCTATGAATCGACAACTTTCCCGAATTCGTTCAAGTCGAATGCGAACCTCGCAGGCATCGTATTCCCGCAGAACGTCACGGCGACCGCTTCGGCGGCCTTCCAAAAAACGGGCATGACTTCGGTAACGGTACTGAAAGACATCAGCTACGGATCGAACGCTTTCGACTCCTGCGCATCGCTCGTCAGCGTGACTGTCGAGGAGGGTGTGACCGAAATCGGCAACTACATGTTCCAGAACACCAAACTGACCTCCGTAACCCTGCCCAATTCCGTCACGAAGATCGGAGCAAGCGCATTCAACGGCTGCTCGCTGACAACGATCAACTTCGGTCAGGGTGTAAAAACGATCGAGAATTCCGCATTCCAAAATTGCGGAGAGCTGACCGAGATCATCCTCCCGGATGCCACGGAAACACTCGGGCAGAATGCCTTCGGAGATTGTCCAAAACTGGCTAAGATTTCGTTAGGCAAGAATATGAAAACACTCGAAGCATACTGTTTCGTCGGCTACTCGAAAGGCTGCCCCTTGCTGGGTGACATCATCTGTCGGGCAACTACCCCGCCGACCCTGAAGGACGACTACGGTACCGGTCCCTTCGGCGGCGGTTGGAGTCCCGTTGCAGGCAAAGACGTCCCTGCTGAGAACCGGATCATCCACCTTCCGAAATCGGCCGATCTGGTCGGCGGTACGGGAGCCTACGCCGACTCTTCGTGGGTTAAATTGACCTCCTCAACTTATGGATTCGCCTTCAAATACGATGTGGAAGGCTAACACTAAAATAGAATGATCGCGCGGTGAAAATGTCGGCAATCCTCCCCGGATTGCAGGCATTTTCATCCGCATTTAATCGAATCGCCATGAAAAAATTACTATACATCCTCGCAGGACTCGGCCTGGCGGCCTGCACCTCGGACATCGAGGAACTTCCCGAAGTCGGTCCCCAACCCGGACGGGAGGTAGCCCTCACGGGTATTTCCGGCACCGCGAGCCGCACTCAATTCGTGCCTGGCGACGGGACCGAAATTCAATTTCAATGGAGCACCGGCGACCGAATCTGGGCAGGCGGCGTACAGAGCGCCGAAGCGGGAACGGACGGCAATGTCGCCGACTTCGGATTCACGAACCTCCCGGGGGCTGCACCCTACCGGATTTATTACAACATGACCGGCACCGACGCCGAAGCCGTCGTTCCGACCGAACAACGCCAGGCGGAGCCGGGCAAACTGCAACTCGGACCGAACGGCGATTTCGGCTATGCCACGACCGACTCCGAAGGACGATTCACCCTCTCGCACGCCACCGCTTACGTCTGGTTCAACCCCTGGTCGCAGGACGTGAAGGAGAAGCTCGTTTCCGTCACGCTGGCAGCGACCGACGCCTCGACCGTACTGACCGGTACGCGCACCTTCGACGGCACCGGATTCAGCGATGCGACCGATGCGAACAACGCCGTAACGCTTTCGTTCGGCAAGGAGGGTGTCGAACTGCCCGCGACGAGCAGCACCGCGAGCGTATTCGCCGCAGCGGTCGTCTATCCGGCGGATTGCAGCGCAGAGGAAATACACGTAACCTACACCTTCGCCGACGGCAGCGTCTATACCGAGACCAAAACCGGACGCAATTTCGAAGCGGGCCGTATCTACCGCCTGACGACCGAGATTACCAAGCGCGACGGAGGCAGCCTCGAAATTCAGGGGCTGGAGGATTCGGACGAACCCGTTTGTATGAAATACGGCGCTTCGGAAGCGTATGCACTGACGGCCGGAGGATGGATTCCCACGGTCGAAATGACATCGGCACCGGCAGGCTGGACGGCCGATTTCGATATCGCACGGCGTTCGCTCCTGATCGCTCCTCCTGCGGAATACACCGACGGAATGGATTTGGAAAACACCGTAACGATCCAGTCCGACGACAAACCGATCCTCTCGCAGGAGTACTACGTGCTCGACTTCACCCATCCCGAAGGCACGTTCGTCCTCATAGAGGGCAACATGACCTCGGAGAACGGCACGATCGTCTATTTCGACCAACACATGCGCTATCATGAAAAGGTTTACGAGGAGATCAACGACAACGAAATCGGCAACGTCCTTCAGGATATGTACCTGGCCAACGGCAAGATCTACTTCATTACCCAAAACGGCAAGACAAGCAGCATGGGAACTACATTCAACGGCGACGGACGCTTCGTCGTCTGCGATGCCCACACGATGAAACGCCTCGTGGCACGCGACATGCCGTTCTACGCAAACATCGATACCTCTACGGGTGCCACCCAAAGTTCAAAATCGACCCTCTGCTGGCCGCAGCACATCGTGGTCGTAAGTCCCGAAAAAGCCTACATCCAATATTCCACGGCCGACAACGAATCCCATTCGGGCATCCGTATCGTGGACCTTCAGACCAATATCATCCGTACGAGCGACATCCCGGGTACATTCGGCGTCTTCACGAAAACGGGGGCGACCAAGGCCCGCATGATCTTCTCGCGCGGCAAGGTCTTCGCCGGACGCGGCAATTCGGTGATCGTCCTCGATCCCGCGACGGATGCCGTAATCAAAACCGTCACCTACGAAAACCGCCAGGTGAAAGACCTCGCAAAGGGTTACGATGGGAAAATTTATGCTATCTTTACGGGCGAATTTACCGGAAACTCGGGCATGACCGGTGCGGCGAGCTTCACCAAACCGGCTATGATCGTAGCGTTGGACGCGAACGGCGAGGTCGTTTCGGAAACGAACCTGCCCGAACAGATCGAACTGCGCACGGGCACGGCTTCGCCGACAGTGCAGATGTGTGCGAGCTTCACGCAGCCGCACCTCTATTTCATCGGCAAACAGGACTTCAGCGCCTATGAAGCGATGCGTTACAACTACGAAACCGGCAAGGTCAATTGGGACTACATCACGGCAGACCTCGATGCGGATCATTCGGGCGGCGACATCATCTACGGCTACATGGGCGTACACCCGACGACCGAACAGTTATGGGTCGGCAAATCGACCTATACGCAGAGCGCCGTCCATGTCTATGACGTATCGCGGAGCGATGCCCTGGAGTTTTCGAGCTTCTACCAGAAGAAAGCGAGTCCGGCAGGCGTGGATTTCGCCTACCGTTTCTCGGACGAATGGATAAACAGATAGACTTATGTTCAATGGGTTGAAAAGAGGAATCGTAATCTGTGCATGCGCGGCGCTGGCCGTGTCGTGCATGGATTACGGACCGATAGAGAAAGAGGATTTCGAAATCGACAACATAGGTTCGGGCGACGAAGTGACCGGCAAGGGGCTCTTCATCACCAACGAAGGGAATTTCATGTACGGCAATGCCTCGCTCTCCTATTACGATCCGGAGAAAAAACATGTCGAGAATGAAGTTTTCGCCAGAGCCAACGCCATCAAGCTGGGCGACGTCGCGCAGTCGATGGTCATCCGCAACGGTATCGGTTGGATCGTAGTGAACAACTCGGGCGTGATCTATGCGATCGACATCAACACCTTCAAGGAGGTGGGACGCATCACGGGCTTCACTTCGCCCCGCTACATCCATTTCCTGAGCGACGAAAAAGCCTACGTCACCCAAATCTGGGATCCGCGCATCTACATCGTCAATCCCAAGACCTACCAGATCACCGGCTATGTCGAAACGGATATGGATTTCGAAACCGGTTCGACTGAACAGATGGTGCAATACGACAAATACGTCTTCACCAACTGCTGGTCGTACCAGAACCGAATCCTGGTGATCGACACCGAAACCGACAAGGTCTGCGACCAGATCACCGTGGGCATCCAGCCCACCTCGCTGGTCATGGACAAGTACAACAAGATCTGGACGGTGACCGACGGCGGCTACGAAGGTTCGCCCTACGGACACGAGGCGCCATCGCTCTACTGCATCGACGCCGCAACCCGCAAGATCGAGAAACAGTTCAAGTTCAAATTCGGCGACTGGCCCTCCGAAGTGCAGCTCAACGGCACACGCGACACGCTCTACTTCATCAACAAGGCGGTCTGGCGCCTGCCGGTAACGGCCGACAAGTTTCCGGTAAAACCATTCCTTCCCTACAACAATACGCTCTACTACGGACTGACGATCAACCCTGTCAATTCGGAAGTCTATATCGCCGACGCGATCGATTACGTGCAGAACGGTGTCGTACTGCGCTATTCGCCCGACGGCGAACTGCTCGACGAATTCTATGTCGGGATCATCCCCGGCGCCTTCTGCTGGCGCTAATCATATAATAAGAATCATCATCCATGAACAAAATACGGATCTATTTCATATTGCTCGCTCTGACGGCGGTCGCCTGCAACAAGGACGAGCTCATCACCACCGATGTCGAACAGGTGCCGATCATCACGTTCGACACCGACCCGGCCGTCTATCCCGTCAAGGTCGGCCGGGAGTTCACCATTACGCCCTCCTACCAGTTCGTCGATCGGGCCGTTTACTCATGGAAACTGGAAGAAACGGGCAAAATCATCTCGACCGAACCGCAGCTCACCTACCGGTTCGATTCCGGCAATGAAATTTCGGAAGGCGTCAACGGCTACTACATCGACCTGGAGGTAACCACCCCGAACGGCACGACCGTCGAAACGGTTCTCGTCGAGGTACAGGAGCTGCTGCCGCCCCTGATCTCTTTCCCCATGCAGACCGACGGGCTGGAGGTCGTGAAAGGACGCAAATACGAATTCGCGCCCACCGTACAGTCGGCCGAGAACAGCACTTTTCTCTGGACGCTGCGCCGTCCGGGTGCCGCCGAAGCCGAACCGGTCGGCGATGAGGCCGTCTATGAATTCTGCGAGGAGATCGCCGGAACATACGAAGTCTCCCTGCGCACGGAAAACGAGGACGGCTCGGACGAAATGACAATCGAGGTGGAGGTGGTCGATGCACTGGCGGTATCGGTTACGGCGGTACCTATCGGACGCAAATACGACGGTCTGACCCGCACCGTATCGCTCGACCGCACGATCACTCTGCGGCCATTCATCTGGAACGGCACCAACCCCAAGTTCAGTTGGACGATCGACGGACAAGAGGTCGGGACCGAGCTTTCGTACACCTATACCCCGACCGAAACGGGAATCAAAAAGATCGTTTTCACCGTAACGGATACCACCGACGAACCCGAAATGACCCTCTCGAAGTGCATCACGCGCACCAATGAAACCCGGGCTACGCTGGAGTTCACCGTCGAATGCCACAGCGAAGAAGAGTCGCACCGCCGCCCGGCTTCGGGAGCCAGCAGCGCGACGTGGGACCGGGTGTACGAATATACGCCGGCCCCGGGACAGTTCATCAACGAACTGGTTTCGGGCGGATTCACCGGTACGGAAACCAGTCCCGAAGCGGCAGTCGCCTACGCCGAAGAACGGATGAAGAAAAATACCTGGGTATCGCTCGGCGGCTGGGGCGGCTACATCGTCGTGGGCTTCGACCACAGCATCGACAACTCCTCGTCCGGATACAAGGGAGGCTACAACTTCTCGATCACGGGCAACGCCTTCAAGGGTTCGTCCGAACCGGGTATCGTCTATGTGATGCAGGACACCAACGGCAACACCCTGCCCGACGACGAATGGTATGAACTCAAAGGATCGGAATACGGCAAAGAGGAGACCGTTCAGGATTACGCGGTCACCTATTACCGGCCGACCTACTCGGGAGCCGACGTACAATGGAAGGACAACCAGGGCGTCAAGGGCAAGATCGACTACCTGAAACAGTACCACGACCAGCCCAGCTACTACCCGGCGTGGATCGGCACGGACAGCTATACGCTTTACGGTCCCTGCCTGAAGAGCCGCACCTACGACCAGTCGGGCAACGGCTCCTACTGGGTCAATGGCGAATACGACTGGGGCTACGCCGACAATTTCGGCAACGACCGTCTTTCGGAGGACGACAATGCCGCAGCAGGCGCCATGAAGGTCTATTTCAAAATCTCGAACGCGGTCGATAAGAACGGACAGCCCGCCAACCTCAAATACATCGACTTCATCCGGGTACAGACCGGCGTCAATGCCAAAGCCGGCTGGCTGGGCGAGAACTCCACGGAGGTATTCGGATTTACGGACGAAAACATCAACCAGGGCAAATAGGCGGGAATATGAAAATAACAGGTATAATCTGCTGCCTCGCACTACTGTGCACGGCATGCAGCGAAGAGAAGACCGAACTGCCCTGGGGCAGCGACAACTACATAGTATCGTTTTCGCTGACTACCGGCGCCGACACCTACCCGGCCGTCATCCGCGACGGCCGGATTACGGTAAGCATCCCCTACAACGTATCGTTGGAAGACGCGCAGGTATCCTACGAATTATGCGAGCACGCCTCGATCTACCCCGACCCGGCGACTGTCGCCGACTGGGACCAGGAGTGGCAGTTTCTGGTCAGCTCCTACGACAATCAAAACGACCGCACCTACCTCTATACGGTAGAGCGCACCGACATTGCGACCGATGGCAGTCTGACACTTCGGACGCAGGCCGAAGTGGACGCTTTCGCCCGGAGCGGAATCAACACCGTCGAAGGCAACCTCACCATCGGAGGCGAGGACGAAGAAAACCCCGTCACGAATCTGGACGGGTTGAAAAACCTCGTTTCGGTCCGCTGCGACCTGACGATCACCGCCGCCTATACGGGTGAAACATTGGCCGGACTGGAAAACCTGACCGCCTGCGAATCGCTGCGGATCGGCAGCGCGGCCCATCCCAACGAAACGCTCAGGCAGCTTTCACTCCCGGCCCTGAAAGAGATCAAAGGCGACCTGTGCGTCTACGGCACGGCTCTGCAAACGGCGGATTTCAAATCCCTGCAAAGCGTCGCCGGGCACTTCGTCCTCCAGTCGGACGCCCTGCTCCAACTGACGGCCGACGAGCTGACCACCGTTGCCGGGAATATGACGCTGATCGGAACGACCGCAGACGAAGCCAAAGCCCCGTGCGAACAGATGTATTTTCCGAAACTGCAACGCATCGACGGGACGCTTACCCTCTCCCGCTTCGACCGGTTATCGGGACTGGGCACCACGTTCGGTGTTCTGACCCAGGCCGGAGCGCTTCGCTACGAACATCTCGCTCTGGCCAATACGTTCGAATTTCCGCTGATCGAAACCACCGGGAACATCACCGTCACCGACTGCCCTATTTTGCGATCGGTCCTGCTGCCGGCACTCACCGACGCCGGATCGCTCGAAATTACGGGGTGTCCGGCCATCGAAACATTATCCTTCCCGAAAGCGGAGCGTTTCGACGGCGACGTTAGCCTGGCAACGCTCCCCGCGATCAAGGATTTCGGGGAATTCCTTCCGGCGCTCAAAGCCATTTCAGGCGACCTGTCGATCGACGACCTGTCGTCGCTCGAAGGCGTACTGGATCTCTCGGGATGCACTTTTTCTCCGAACAGTACGCTCGACCTGCGTCTGGTCGCCGCGACGCGACTGACGGAGCTCCGGGGCGGCGATTTCGGCGGCTCGCTGCGGATCGACGCCTCGTCGCTGACGCCGCAACCGGAAGCGATGCCTTTCGGAATCACCGGGTTCAAAAACCTCGATACCCTGCGGATCGCCGGATTCACGCATGTTTCCGAACTCTCTTTGCCGACGGAAAGCTGCGATGACCTCACGATCGAAAATTGCGGATCGCAAGCCCCGTTCACGCTCTCGCTGCCGAATCTCGTCGAAGTGCGGGGAACGCTTCTCTGCCGCAACTGCGGCAAGGCAGGCGAAGCGAATTCGGCTTCGTTTCCCCGGCTGAAAAACGTCGGCCGGCAGCTCTCGTTCTACGTAGTGTTCCAGAACGAAAATACCTTCCGGCTTGAGCAGGTTGTACTGAAATATCAGGT
>OGXG01001538.1_pt1 | contig 11356 bp, 9 predicted proteins | sample 1576251 | NCBI WGS metagenome assembly OGXG01 (sample SAMEA3541533, study PRJEB24748) | human gut metagenome | biome: human gut; feature: human-associated habitat; material: faeces | place: China | collected 2012
CGCAGCATCCAGTTGCACTGGGAACAGTAGGTGATGGTGATGGCCGCTTTTGAGTTCATCGTCGTCTCGCTAAGTCTGAAAGGGCAAATTGTAAACAAAGTGCAGTTTAAATGAAGAACACATGATTATTTTGTTGCAAACGATAATACCTATCATTACCATTCGCAATCAACAAATGGAGTAAGACCCCATCCGCAACGGAAAAGACGGAGCAACCTGCAACTCTGGAAGTAACGCGTGAGCCGATACTAATAACGATCAAGGCGTGGCGACTATGTACAAATCGACTCCGTCATCTCTGCCATATCTACCAGTTCGGTAGGACACACGAAAGTAAAGTCAGCAGGGTAGAAAAAGAAAATAGCCCATTTACCTTTTAAATCTTCGTTTGATACTGTAACAAACTTTCCGTTATGATATGCCTGTACTTTAAACTCTGGAATTCTTGAATTGATGATTGTTGTCATAAGCTCTATATTTTAATATTATAAATTTGTAATTATTACAATGCAAAGGTAAAGCAACCGTTAAAGGCTAGCAATACCTAATTATAGGTATTTTATATTTGTAATAATTATAATTAAATAAAGATAGAGCAATACAGGAGACTAGATAGACTAAAAAGATATACCAATAAAAGAGGATAGAGAAGAATATTGTTACTCTAAAGAAATGCTGCGCACATGAATTTGTTCGTGTAGAAAAACCGAGGCCGATTCCTGAAATTTATCGACAGATTCAGTAGTAAGAAACTCACATTTTCCTCCAGTAGCGCAACGTTCTTTCATTTCCGGGTGACGATGCAGATAATCTTTCAGGCTTCGGCTGACGTATTCTCCTTGTGCAACAAGGCGGATATGTGCAGGAGTAAAGGTTCTGATCTTGTCCATAAGTAGCGGATAATGCGTACATCCTAAGATAATAGTGTCAATATCCGGATCTTTTTCAAGTAGTTGATTGATATATTTTTGAACAAAATAATCTGCTCCTTCCTGGTCAAATTCATTATTTTCTACCAAAGGTACCCACATAGGACAAGGAACTCCCGTAACATGAATGTCGGGAAACAGTTTGCGGATTTCAAGGGGATAAGATTCTGACTTGACTGTACCGGCAGTAGCCAGCAATCCTACGTGACGGCTTTTGGTCAGTTGACCGATGCACTCGGCTGTAGGTCGTATAACCCCCAGTACTCTTCGGCTTGCATCCAGATGTGGAAGATCATTTTGCTGTATGCTTCTCAACGCTTTTGCCGAAGCTGTGTTGCATGCGAGTATGACAAGCGGACATCCCAGCTCGAAGAGTTTTCTGACAGCTTGCAGGGTAAATTCGTATACCACCTCAAAAGAACGTGTACCGTATGGCGTACGTGCATTATCTCCCAAATAAATATAATTATATTCCGGAAGCAGTTCTCTGAACTTGTTGAGAATAGTCAGTCCTCCATAGCCGGAGTCGAATACGCCGATAGGTCCTGTCTGTACATGCATGGTGAGAAGTTTTTTGGATAGGTTATAAAGAATAGCGAAGAATCTCGAACTGAGAGCACGTATTATGTGCAACGAGATTCTTCGCTATTGTTCAGAATGACAATATAGTCTTCTTAATATTACTGAACCGGAGCAGCAGCCGGAGTAGCTGGAACAGCAGTCAGGCTGATACCCAATTTAGTTTTGATGTCATTAGTTACATCTTTTGATACAGTTTCATCGATATAAGGAATATCAGTTCTGTTCAAGTCGAATACATAAGTATATCCGCCGGCAGCACCAACAGCTTTCACAGCATCTTCCATTTTTTTGTAGATAGGCTCCATCATTTCACCATAAGCCTTTTGCAACTGCTGCTGTGCTTCCTGCTGGAACTGCATTCCTTTTTCAGACATTTCCTGCAATTCTTTTTGACGACGTTCCTGAATATTCTGTGGCAGTGATTTCTGTTCCTGCTGATATTCTGCATACTTTTTGTTAAACTCGTCAGAAGCACGTTTTATTTCGTCTTCGTACTGTTTCTGCATAGTCTGAATGTCAGTCTGTGCTTTTGCATATTCTGGCATAACTGGGATAATGTCCATTGACTTGAAGTGTGCAAACTTCTGTGCGAAGACACTCATCGGAGCGATGAGTAAAAGTAAAAAAGCAATTTTCTTCAACATAATTCTTAGTTTCTATATTTGTTTATAATTGTTCTTGTTTACGATTGTGCAAATGTATAAAATTAATTTGAATATCCTAATTTCGAAAGAATTTCATTACTGATATCAATGCGCGGAGAAGCAAATATCATGCTTTGTGCCGATGCCCGGTCCAATACAACATCGTATCCAGCCTGAGTGGCTACTTCTTTTACGGCATTGTAGATAGCATCCTGAATAGGAGTAATCAGTTCCTGACGTTTTTTCATGATGGTACCTTCCGGTCCAAAATAATTCTTACGCAATTCGGCCGCTTCTTTTTCTTTTCCTACAATTGCTTCTTCTCTGGCTGTTTTTTGTGCCGCAGTCAGCGATTCTGCATCTTTCTGGTAGCTTTCATAAAGTTTCTTCGCTTCTGCTGTCTTGGCTTCTATTTCGCTTTGATACTGTTTGGAAAGAGCTTCCAATTGTTGGTTAGCCTGTTCGTAAGCCGGAATCTGTTTCAAGATATACTCCATATCAATCAAGGCAAAGCGTTGTGCATTTGCTGTCATCATACAAGCTATAAATAACACGGTAGATAGAATAAATCTTTTCATAGGCCAAATATAATTAAGGGTTAAGAAAAAAAGAATGAAGAATTAAAAATGAAAGAAACAGTCTGTTCAATCTATTCCCCATTCTTGATTCTTCATTCTCTGAATATTTTAGAATTCTTGTCCGATAATGAAGTGGAACTGGCTTCCACCATACTGTGTCGAACCGTTAATCTTATCAAATCCGTATGCCCAGTCAATACCCATCATACCAATCATCGGGAGGAAGATACGTACACCGACACCGGCAGAGCGTTTCAAACTGAATGGATTGAATTTTCCAACTTCTGTCCATGCATTACCTGCTTCTACGAAGCCCAGTGCATAGATACTGGTTGAGTTTTCAAGCATCAGCGGGTAGCGCAATTCTGCACCCAAACGAATATAAGCGTAACCTTCACTTCCGTAAGGAGTCAGGGCTCCATTTTCGTAACCACGCAGTGCAATCGTTTCCGAAGCGTAGTTGTAACTGTATCCTGTCATACCGTCACCACCTACATAGAATGTTTCAAACGGAGAACGTTTGTACTTGTTGAAGTGCCCCAGAAGACCAAACTCGGTACGTGTCATGATTACCGGACATTTTTGGATATCCATCAGCGCTGTATAAGTTTTGGCTTTAAATTTCCATTTGTGGTATTCAATCCATTTATACATGCTGGCTGCATCTTCGTAATTGTCTTTTCCGTATGTGGAATAGTCTTTATTGCTGAACAAAGAATACGGAGGAGTAATTTGCAGTGAAGCACTGAACTCGGAACCGTAACGTGGGAAAATCGGGTTATCGGTAGAGTTACGAGATAAAGTCAGGTTCAGGCTTAAGCTATTACAGTTACCGGTATTCATATACTGACCGTTGTTCAGCATAATGTACAGATAGCTCCAGTCTTTCAGCATAAAGCGTTGGTAAGACAGTTCGGCAGACAGTGTAAAGTAGTCATCCGGCCATCTCAGACGCTTACCCCATCCTACGGAAACACCAAACATCTTGATAGACTTGTCTGGGTCGTAGTAAGATTCGTAGTTATCGTAATATCCACCGTACATGTTGCCGTAGCCGTACAGGTAGTTGTAATAGTTATTCATATAAGCCGAGTTATAGTACTGGCTGCTGACGTCAGTCTGTATAGAGTAGAATGCCGATACAGAGAATGAAGTCGGACGTTTTCCTCCAAACCAAGGATCGAAGAATGATACACTATACGACTGATAGTACTGACCGTTCGTCTGTCCGCTGATGGTTAAAGTCTGTCCGTCGCCCTGTGGCAGGAATCCTCGGTAGTTATCGTTTTTACGGAATAAGTTGGCAAACGAGAAGTTTGTAAATTTCAAACTCAGTTTACCGATAATACCGGTTTGTCCCCATCCGGCAGAGAATTCTACCTGGTCATTGGCTTTCGATTCCAGTTTCCAGTTAATATCTACTGTACCGTCTTCCGGATTAGGCTTGATTCCCGGATCTATATTTTCAGGGTTAAAGTGTCCCATCTGAGCAATTTCACGGTAAGAACGTTCGATTGCTTCTTTACTGAAGAGGTCTCCCGGACGTACACGCAACTCACGGCGTACAATGTTTTCGTACAAACGGTCGTTACCATTGATGCGTACATGTTTAATAGAAGCCTGTGGACCTTCTACAATACGCATTTCCAGGTCAATAGAGTCGTTGTTGATGTTTACTTCTACCGGATCAAGGTGGAAGAAGACATATCCACGGTTATAATAGTTATTTCCGATAGCATCTTCATCGGTATTGATACGGTCGTTCAGCAATTTCTGGTTGTATACATCACCATGTTTCATGCGGAGCTGTTGGCTCAGCAAGTCCGAAGGATACACTGTATTACCTACCCAGGTAATGTTTCTCAGATAGTATTTTGTACCTTCTTCAATTTTCATGTATACATCAACAGTTTTATCATCGTAAGCAGATACGCTGTCTTCTACGATTTGGGCGTCACGATATCCCAATTCGTTATATTTTTCGATAATTTTCTGTTTATCTTCTTCGTATTTTTCTTCGATGAATTTCTTGGTGCGGAACAAGTTGATGAGTTTACCTTTTTCGTTGGTTTTCTTCATCACACGTTTCAGCTTTTTATCGCTCAGCACAGAGTTTCCCTCGATGGTAATTTTATGTACCTTTACTTTGGCTTTCTTGTCGATATTTACATCTACGTAAACTTGTTCTTTATTTGCAGTATCCTCACGTTCTATAATGTTGACTTCTGCATTCTTGAAACCTTTTTCATCAAAATGCTTCTTGATAATGATTTTGGCACGATCTATCATGTTCGGAGTAATCTGCATACCCTTAACCATGTTTCCCAGTTTCTGCTGTAAATCTTCACGTTCGCTCTTTTTCACTCCATGAAAAGCGATATCGGTGATTCGCGGACGTTGAGTCAGCTGAATGCGCAAATAAATTTTATTTCCTTCAATCTTGTCTGCTACAATTTTTACGTCGGAGAACAAGCCGTGACGCCAGTATCGTTTTACGGCACTGGTAATGTCGTCTCCGGGTACAGTAATCGTTTGTCCTACAGCTAAACCAGATATGCCAATCAGGACATAGTCTTCGTAATTCTTAATACCATCCACTTTGATATCGGCTATTTCGTATTTTTTCGGAGTTCCGTTATACAGAATAACCGGAGTATCGCTGTTAGTCGTTGTATTATTCTCCTGTGCATATCCGTTTGTGGTAAAACAGAATACACTTGTCAGAGTCAATAGGATGAGGGAAAAACAGTATCGCATCTTTACTTTAATATTTGTTCACTTGTTTTGCCAAATCGGCGTTCTCTTCTTTGATAATCACAAATAGCTTTATATAACTCTTCAGCTTTGAAATCCGGCCAGAATGTGTCGCAGAAATACAATTCCGAGTAGGCACATTGCCAAAGCAGATAGTTGCTGAGTCGGATTTCTCCACCTGTACGTATCAGCAGCTCCGGATCCGGCATATAGTTTGTTGCCAAATGCTCGTCTATAGTTCGGTCGGTAATGCTGTTGATATCCAGTTCTTTATTTGCTACTTTCCGGGCTATGTTTTTTACAGCTTCAGTCAGTTCCCATTTTGAAGAATAGCTTAAGGCCAATGTGAGACACATCCCCGTATTACCGGATGTTCGCTGTATGCAATGGTTAAGACGTTCCAACACGTTGGCCGGGAGTTTATCTGTGTCGCCTATGATACGGAAGCGGATGTTGTTTTTCATGAACGTTTCCTCTTCAAGAGAGTCCATAAGCAAATTCATCAATGCTGACACTTCCTCTGCCGGACGATTCCAGTTCTCGGTAGAAAAAGTGTACAGAGTGAGATATTTCACACCCAATTTTGCCGCTTCTTCGGTAATGACGTGTACGGTTTCCGCTCCTGCCTGGTGTCCAACGGTACGTATTTCTCCCCGTTGTTTAGCCCAGCGTCCGTTTCCATCCATGATGATGGCAATGTGTGCCGGAATCCGTGTCCTGTCTATTTGTTCTTTATATGACATAGCGTATAAGTTCAAGATTGATAGTTTACCATTTTGGTGCAAAGCCCAAATGATTGATTCGTCCTCTGCTCATTGAGCCGTCGCCCCAGATAATCCAGATGAAATTATGCTCATCTACAGTACAAGAGTAGCTTTGAGTTTCTGCATATCTTTCAGTGAAGGTCTTGTCATCCTCTGTCGGTTTGGCAAACGTTTCATGGATAGCAATGTTATCCCAGCTTAATCCGTTGTCTGTTGAACTGTAGAGTAATGCAAATGCTTCATGAGTACCGTCGGATGCCTTTGATGCACCACCAAAAGCATATAGTTTTTTATTGTAATAAATCATAGTTGGGTTGGTGATATTAGGACAACTCAATGTATCTGGCTGTGTATAGGTTATCCATGAGTTATCACTCGACAGACGGCTGCATACAATACCGGTTTTTTCGCTAGCCGTTTCTCCGCTACTCATTACTATCGTACGATAGAGTGTATTATTGTGTGATGCGGGTACTGTGACAGCAGAAAACGGTTGTGCAGTTGCAGGGAATATAATCGGTGCAGAGCCATCGCCGTCGTCTGTGCAAGAATAAGCTCCATTGCTTACAGTCAGGCTGGTAAAGGTCTTTTCGGTGTTGGCTTTGCGGGCATATAAAGTGGTATTATGGCCGGAAATCAGTTGTGAAAAACCTTCAGTGGCATTTGCAACCTGAATTTCTTCATAGCCATTTGTTGTCAATTTGTACAATTTGCTTTGTGCAAGGAAATAGATTTCATTATTCCATAAAGTGGCAGAATAAGGATCTGTATCCTGAGGAAGCGGAGTTTCCATTTCTTTCCATGCGCCCGGAACGGCACCCGAGAAATCGCTGTTGTAGCTGATTGTAGTGTACTGAAGTGTTGGAGCTCCATTGGCTATACCAAATACATAAATCTTATTGTCTTTGTAGATGGCTTTCTGTTCTGTCAGGTCGGTAGTGAATGTATGTGTATCGTATACAGAGTGCCAAATCAATGAATCCGGATCCTGGGTGTGTACATTGATTTTAACTGTATAGGGACGACCTTTTGATAAATCGTATGCAGTCACTTGGAATTGAAGCGGACCGAATGAGAAGTCAATAGAGTCGGTGCTGGTCCATAAAGTATCAGTCGGTTCACTATCAGCCGATTTTTTCTTTCCGTATAAAATATAGTTGCTGTCCGCTTTAATATTGGTAATTACTTTTGAGATGTCTGTACCGACAGGTAGTGAATCCTTATTTTCAATAGTTCTGTTTATCTGGTCAATAGTAAAAGGATAGTCCGACATATCTACTGCATCATAGTAAATAGAATCGTTCCCTTCTTTATCTTTTCCTGTTACTTTTACTTTCAGTGTGCCCAGTGAAAACGATTTGATACTGGAATCGGAACTGTATGTTATTTCTGTTACCTCAGTATCCAGACACGAGGTAAATGTAGAAGCTGTTAAAAACAAGCCGACGAAGGCTGGTAAAAACTTTATTTTCATTTGCAAATGATTTCTATTATTACAAGTTGCAAAAGTAGAAAGTTTTTTTTCGAATCACCACTTTTGTGTCAAGTTTTATATAAAATTATGGATAAACGTGCCTTTTTTATCTGCCATTCAGAAGATTTTATCCGCAATAGAGTGTGATGGAAACCTATGGATGTATGATGGAATGAGACTGGATACATAGGTAGATGGGATAAGTAAGGACTTTTAACCGACGCCGTCGGACGGTCATTCGGCGATGTCGTTTTTATATCCGGCATCGCCGGCTGTTCGGCCGACGACGCCGGATGAAGAAAAGAATTTGTATTTTAAATATATTTATCTGATTATAAACTGTTTTCTTTTGGGATATAATGTGCGGTAGTAACTCCGCCTCGTTCGAAGTAAGTAGCCTGTATTCCAGCTGGAATAAGAGGGGCCTTTACACCTTGTTGCAGAGAAGTACGGGAATGTTCCACATAGATTTCGTCCCAATATCCACTGTCGATAAAACTTTGTAAGAGCTGACTTCCTCCTTCGACCAGCAGTGACTGGATTTTCTGTTCGTACAGATAATCGGCTATCTGGGGAATAATGGACCGGTTAAAATCCAACCGGATGTAGCGGATAGCGTCTGTAGACTCTTTTTCACGATTGGTAAAGACACAGGTAGGAACAGAACCGTCGAACAGTTTCAGCGAAGAAGGAAGGGTTAATTCTTTGTCGATTACAAGACGAAGCGGATTTTTTCCGTACCAATGGCGTGTTGTCAGTGACGGATTGTCGAGTAAAGCCGTTTTCCTTCCTACAAGAATAGCCTTATGCTCTGCACGCTGTTTATGCACGTACATGGACGTGAGTGGAGTAGATAAAACTACCGGGCTGCCTCCTTCACGAAGAATGTCGATAAACCCATCGCTCGACTGTGCCCATTTTAATGTGATATAAGGGCGTTTTCGGGTATTGAAAGTGATGAAACGTCTGATGAGCTCCTGGCATTCTTTTTCTAAGACTCCTACTGTAACCTGAATTCCTGCATCCTGTAATTTACGTATTCCTCTGCCTGCTACCAGAGAGAAAGGGTCTACGCAGCCAATCACTACCCGGGGAATGCCTTTACTGATAATCAGGTCGGCACATGGCGGTGTCTTGCCGTAGTGTGAACAAGGTTCCAGACTGACATAGATAGTCGATTCTTTGAGTAATGCTTCGTCTTTTACCGAGCGGATGGCATTGACCTCGGCGTGACCTTCTCCACAGCGGATGTGGTATCCTTCTCCAATGATGCGGTCTTTGTACACGATGACGGCTCCTACCATGGGATTAGGAGCTGCATTGCACAATCCGTTTCGTGCAAGCTGTATACAGCGGCTGATATATTTTTCATCTTTTGTCATCATCTTGTATTTTATTTTTAAATTTGCATATTATGCATCCTATTTACACATATATAAAAAATACATTGTCTGGAATTTATCCCGACACAGAGACTTCTGCTTTGGCGAAATGGATATTGACTGAGTTATTCCAATTCTCGGCGACAGAACTTTATACAGGCAAAGATATGAATTTTCCGGAGGATAACCGGAGAAAACTGGAGGAGATTCTGGAGTACCAGATTGCGAATGGCACGGACGCCATCATTATCTGTGGAACAACCGGTGAGTCTTCTACAATGACACACGGAGAACATCTTAAAACAATTAAATTTGCAATTAATAAAGCCTGTAGAGTATAATATCTCTAAAGGCTTTATTTAATTCATGGAGGAATTATTATAATGGAACGTGATGAGGATGTATCAGATTATAAAGAAATAGTAAGAGAGTTTTCCAAGGGGGCTATAGTCTGGTATGAATTCAGGAAGAATAGTGACATATTATATGTATATAATGATAAAGTTGATGAGTCAGTTGTTGAATTTCTTGAAAGTAAAGGCAGCGTAGACAAGTATTTGTTATGTACGTTGTGTGGACGTGGAGAATATGCTGCAGTGGGTAAGTCAGATGATAATCTGTCAGTTAACAATGAAAGTGAATATAATATTTCTAATGTTAATGATAATGTCAATGAATCAGAAGAGACACATTTATATGATTATATAGTTGGTATAGATGTTATAGAACAATGTGAAGATTATCAGCAGTTGTTAAATATATTCTACAGTCACTTGAAAACTGATGGAAGATTAATTATAGGTGCGGAGAATCGTTATGCTATCAAGTATTTCTGTGGAGACAGGGATCCTTATACGAATCATAGTTTTGATGGTATAGAGAATTATAGAAGGCTGATGGCAGCAGATAAAGGATATATAAAAGGACGTTGTTATTCGCAGGTGGAACTTGATAAGATATTATGTGATGCAGGATTCAAGAGCAGGTTCTACTCTGTTATGCCATCATTACAGGAAACACAACTTGTATATGCAGATGATTATACACCTGTTGAGGAACTGTCCATGAGATATTTTCCGCTGTACAATCACCCAGAGAGTGTGTTCATGGATGAGCAGTATCTGTATACGGATCTTATTAAGAATGGCTTGTTTCATAAGATGGCGAATGCATATATAATAGAATGTGAAAAAAGTAGTGCAGTTGATAAGCACAATAATATTGTTCATGCAACTATCTCTATGGATCGAGGTATGAATAATGCTATGGTTACTGTCATATCAGAATGTAACAAGTCAGATAATGATATTCAGGAGAATAAATCAAATTATAGTTTAAATGAAGAATTAAATAATAAATCAAATAATAATAGGGCTAAAACTGTATACAAGAAAGCTATATATCCAGAAGGGTTAGGCAAGCTGGAGATTATAAGAGATAATCAGTTCGAATTACAGAGACATGGAATTAATGTTGTGGATTCACATATAGAAGGTGACAAGCTTGTTATGCCATATATAGATAAGCCTGTTGCCATGCTTAAGCTGAAAGACATAGCTAAAAGGGATAAGGCAGCATATCTGCGTGCTATGGATATAATGTACGAGCTTATAATCAATTCTTCTGAGCATACCGATATAATATCTGATAAGGATAGAAACAGTGCGAACGGAAGAGATATGGGTGTCATTCTTGCCAAGGGATATATAGATATGGTTCCGCTGAATTGTTTTTATGATGAAGAGGTTGAGAATGAGAAAGACAGATTCATATTCTATGATCAGGAATTCTACTGGGAGAACTGTCCGGCTAATGTGATTATGTATCGTTCTATAACGATAATATATGATGGCACAGATAAGCAGTTTGAGAGTATTGTGCCAAGACGTGAGATTATGGAAAGATATAATCTTCTTGAATGTGAGGATATATGGACACGTATGTCATCAAGATTTACAACAGTTCTGCGCAATCAGGAGATACTTGTTCCATATTATAATGAGAAAAGAACTAATCCTGTGACGGTGTATACGAATAGAGAAAAGGTCAATTATAGCGATAGGGAATATAATTATATATTCAACGATATATTTGCAGGACTAGATAAGCCAGCACCAGAAGGTAAGACTAAGAAGCTGGTTATATTTGGCTCGGGAACATATACGAAAAGGTTCTTAGCACAGTTCTCAGGTGTTCATAATCATCTCGCCCACGCCCCAGGAAGTAGCCTTCATCGGGTTGCGCTGTTC
>OGXG01001540.1_pt1 | contig 11345 bp, 7 predicted proteins | sample 1576251 | NCBI WGS metagenome assembly OGXG01 (sample SAMEA3541533, study PRJEB24748) | human gut metagenome | biome: human gut; feature: human-associated habitat; material: faeces | place: China | collected 2012
AGGGCAGGATACAAAAAAAAGGCCCTTCGCATCTCTGCACCGATTTCATCCATCTGGCCGAGGGCATGACCCGCATCAACGTCAAGATCAAGGCGGGCACCGAGACTGAGCTGAACGGCGCAGGCCCCAGCATCCCGGAAAGTGCCATGCAGCAGCTGGAAGCCCAGCTGGACACCCTGCAGCCTGACGACATCCTCATTCTGGCAGGCAGCATCCCCAAAAGCCTTTTCCAGAACACCTACGAGCGGCTGCTGGCAGGGCTGGAGGGCCACGGCGTGCGGGCCGTGGTGGATGCCACCCAGGATCTGCTGGTCAACGTCCTCCCCTATCACCCCTTCCTGATCAAGCCCAACGATCACGAGCTGGGCGAGATCGTGGGCAAGGTACTGACCACTGACGCCGAGATCGTGGCAGCTGCCCGCACTTTGCAGGAAAAGGGCGCGCGCAATGTGCTGGTAAGCATGGCCGGGGACGGTGCGCTGCTGCTGGACGAGCAGGGACAGGTGCACCGCATCGGCTGCCCCAAGGGCAAGGTGGTCAACAGCGTGGGCGCAGGCGACAGCATGGTGGCCGGTTTCGTGGCAGGCTACCTGCGCAGCGGCAGCTATCTGGAAGCCCTGCGTCTGGGGACTGCCTGCGGCAGTGCCACTGCGTTCAGCCTCGGGCTGGCAAAGAAGGAAAAAATCGACGCTCTGCTGGCGACGATTTGAGCGATAGAAGGAAACAAGGAGAGGAGACACACTATGCGAATCACGGAATTGTTCACGGCACAGTCCATCGCGCTGGACGAAGCCCAGCAGGACCGCAGCCAGATCATCGACCGTCTGGTGGAGCTGCAGGCGACCCACGGCAATATCAGAGACAAGGAAGCCTATAAAAAGGGCCTGTATGAGCGCGAGGACGAGGGCTCGACCTATGTTGATAACGGCATCACCGTCCCCCATGCCAAGTGCGACTGCGTGACCCGGCCCAGTCTGGCGGCCCTCCGCCTCAAGACCCCGGTGCAGTACAATGCCGAGGACGACGGCAAGACCGATCTGCTGTTTGCGATCGCAGCCCCCAAGAACGGCAGCCTCCACGTGGATATGCTGGCCCGTATGATGCAGATGCTCATGAACGAGGACTTCGTGGAGAAGCTGCGCACCGCCAAGACCCCGGAAGACTTCCTCGCCGCCATCGACGCGCAGGAAGAAGCCCAGTTCGGCGACGAGAGCTTCACCGACCAGGAGATCGAGCAGGCGGGCTACCGTGTGCTGGCCGTCACCGCCTGTGTCAACGGCATCGCCCACACCTACATGGCCGCTGAAGCCCTGAACAAGGCCGGTGCCAAGATGGGCGTGACCATCAAAGTCGAGACCAACGGCTCCGACGGCGCAAAGAATCTCCTGACGAAAGATGAAATTGCAAACTGCGACGGCATCATCGTGGCGGCGGAGAAGAAGATCGAGACGGCCCGCTTCGACGGCAAACCCGTTCTTTTCACCCGCGTGGACGACGGCATCCACAAGCCTGAAGAGCTCATCCATAAGATAACCTCCGGCGAGGTGCCGGAGTTCCACGCTAAGGGCGGCGCACAGGCCGCGGAGGACGCTTCTGCCTCCGACAGCTTTGGCCGCAGCCTCTACAAGAACCTGATGAACGGCGTCTCCCATATGCTGCCCTTCGTGGTGGGCGGCGGCATCATGATAGCGCTGGCCTTCCTGCTGGACGATTACAGCATCAATCCCTCCAACTTCGGCATGAACACCCCGCTGGCCGCCTTCTTCAAGACGGTGGGTTCTGCGGCCTTCAGCTATATGCTCCCCATCCTAGCGGGCTTCATCGCCATGTCCATCGCAGACCGTCCGGGTCTGGCTGTCGGCTTCGCAGGCGGCGTGCTGGCCATGAACGGCACCAACTTCGCCGGTATCGCCGCTGGTGAGACCACCGGCATCTCCGGCGGCTTCCTGGCCGCTCTGCTGGCCGGTTTCGTGGCCGGTTATGTGGTGGAGTTCCTCAAGAAAATCACGGAGAAGCTCCCCGCCAGCCTGAACGGCATCCGTCCCATGCTCATCTACCCGCTGGGCGGCATCCTCATCGTGGGTGCTGTCATGTGCGGTATCAACCCCATCATGGGCATGATCAACACCGCCATGACCAACTGGCTGAACGCCATGGGCGGTACCTCCAAGGTCCTGCTGGGCGCTATCGTGGCCGGTATGATGAGCATCGACATGGGCGGCCCCTTCAACAAGGCGGCTTACGTCTTCGGCACCGCAGCCCTCGCCTCCGGCAACTATGAGGTCATGGCCGCTGTCATGGTGGGCGGCATGGTGCCTCCCATCGCCATCGCCCTCTCCACCACTTTCTGCCCCAAGAAGTGGACTCCCGACGAGCGCCGCAACGGCATCGTCAACTACATCATGGGCCTCTGCTTCGTCACCGAGGGCGCTATCCCTTACGCTGCCGCTGACCCGCTGCGCGTCCTGCCCAGCTGTGTCATCGGTGCAGCCCTCTCCGGTGCGCTGTCCATGACCTTTGGCTGCGCTCTCCGCGCCCCTCACGGCGGCATCTTCGTCTTCCCGGTCGTTGACCACGCTGTGATGTACTGTGTGGCTCTGGCGGTCGGCAGCGTCGTGGGTGCGGTCATCCTGAGCCTGCTCAAGAAGACCCGCACCGAAGAATGATCAGGCTATCCTCCCCTTTTCAAGTATAAACAGCCAAAGGCCCCCATCCGGCATCTGCCAGATGGGGGCCTTTGGCGTGTAAGATACAGTTAAAAAGGCTCTCCCCTTGGGAGAGCTGGCGCGTGAGAGCCTGAGAGGTCAAATTACCAATAAAACACAAAAACCCGCCTGGCAGCGGGTTTTTGTGTATAGAGGGGTGGGAAAGTATATAAAGTGGTGAATCGCGTTATCAGTCGGCAGCGTATCGTACCCGAACACCGGAATCCCCGGCGGTACATCAGAACTTCAGTGACGCTGCCTCGCAGTATGTATTATACCCGAATTTGTTTTCTTGTCAAATGCAAAAATTTGGTTTCGCTTTAATTTAGCACTTTACTTTTTGACCAAAACTTTATATAATTAAAGACGGAAAAACGAAAACTGATTTTTGCACAGGTTGTGCTATTGCCACAACAATAAAACTTTACTTTCAGAAAATTTTATGTAATGTAACATATTTCAAAAGGAGTACTTTTCCTATGGACGATTTGGACCGCAAGATTCTCGCCCTCCTCGCAAAGAACGCCCGTATGCCGGTGAAGGAGATCGCCGAAAAGGTGGCGCTGACCAGTCCCGCTGTCTCCAGCCGCATCCACAAGCTGGAAACGGACGGCATCATCAGTGGCTATACCGTGATGCTCAACCGCCCGTCTGACCGGGTCTATGTGGATGCTCTCATCAGCCTCTCGGTGGCCCCGTCCCAGCGGGACGAGCTGGTGGAGCTGATGAAGAACAGCAAAGAGGTGCTGCAGTGCTACCACGTCACGGGCGCTTACACCTTCCTCATCAAGGTGAGCTGCGGCAGTATGCCCCAGCTGGAGCATCTTATCTTACAGTTCCAGAAGCTGGGTACCACCAGCACCCAGATCATCCTCTCGACGCCCGTCAATCACGGTGACCTTGAGGCCATGATGCTGTAAGCGTTCATAGAACTGTTACACTTGTGGGTGCAATTTTCGCCCGCCGTGGGTCGTTTACCGAATAGCAGGGATAAAACATCAAATACTATCACTGCACACCGAAAACCTCACCCTGCGAACGAAAGGATAAATTGAATATGAAACGTATCATTGCTTGTCTGATGGCCGGCGTCATGCTGCTGGCTCTGGTGGGCTGCGGCGCGTCGGGCAGCTCCGGCAGCGCGTCTTCTGCCGCGAAGAAAGATTACACTCAGATCCTCCACGACGCCCGCAGCGACGAGGACAACAAGTATGAGATGATATTCACCAAAGGCGAGGACGGCAAGTTCACGGCCCAGTACGGCTACAGCGCCGAGTATGAGGCCGACCAGCTCTCCGATGAGGTGGCCAACATGATGATGCCTCTGTTGGGCCTCGAGGACGATATGTACGACGACTTCGCCGCCTCAGTGTCCGGCATGATGGTCAGTGTCTACGGCGTGGCCATCGTCAAGCCCGCCGAGGGCAAGACGCAGGACGTGGTGGATGCGATGGATGCCTATGTCCAGAGCCAGCAGAAGTCCATGGAGCATTATCTCGAAGACCAGTACCAGATCGCCTCTGCCGCCCGCGTGGCGACTGTCCCCACCGGCGAGGTGGTCATGGTCTGCTGTGAGGACAGCGACACCGTCTTTGAAAACATCAAAAAGGCTCTGGCTGCATAACGTATTGTAGGAAAAAGCCCCCGCTTCCAGCTGGAAACGGGGGCTTTGCTGTATTTGTTGATTACGGATTCTCGATGGCGTTCACGAGCTTGTTGGCGATGTACTGGTGGCCCTTGATGGTGGGATGCACGTCGAGGGTGGTTTCTGTGTTGGGGATGGCCACATAAGTCAAGTTATAAGTCTTGGCGATCTGCTTCTCAAACTTGTTCAGCTTGTTGAAGTAGCTGCGCCAGCAGGGGATGAGCGGCACAGGGTTGGTGTAGCCCACGAGGATGATCTGGGCATCCGGGTTCAGCTTGCGGATCTCCTGCACGATGGAGATGAGGGCTGCGGTGGTCTTGGGGTAAGTCTCGTCGCAGATCTTGCTCATGCCGGAGAAGAGCAGATTCCAGGTGGCGTCCCTCTCGGCTTTGGTCAGGTCCATCGCCTTGATGCTGCGGTAGATGGTGGACATGGTGGAGCCGGAACCTTCATTGCGCAGGTCGCCGGCCAGAATGGTAGCGGCCAGCTTCTCGCTCTTCCAATTGGTGGCGTTGCCCAGAGCCACGATGCAGGGGACGAAGGCGTCGTTGGAGCCGATCTGGACGGAGACGACGTCGGCCTTGCGGATGTAGTCCTGGAACTCAGGGTAGTTGTACTCGCAGCCGGACGCCATGTTCATCTGGGGCATCTTGCCGTACCGGATCATGTCCGCGAGGTCGGGAGCCGTCAGGGCCGGCAGGCCGAGGTTGATGGCGTGGTCACGGTCGAGGCCGAGAGCTGCAGCCACCTTGCCGACATAGCAGTTGGGAGAGTAGCCATGGAAGTTGGGAGCCATATCGACGCTGTAGCCGGAGCGCGCACTGTACTGGACATCGGCCAGGCCGACGCCGGACACGATGCTGTCGCCCAGTGCGACGTAGGTGAGCTGCTCGTCCTTATCTTCCTCTTTGGTGTCATCGACCTTGACCTCGGCCTCAGCAGCGGCCGCTGCCTCCTCTGCGTCGTCCGCAGAAGGGACCGGGTCGGCCTGAGCCGTTTCGGTGGCAGAAGCCGCAGCTTCCGCCGGAGTCTCGGGCTGCAGGGCAGCCTCCGGGTTCAGGGTGACGATGACATGATCATCGCTGGCGGTGTCCGCAGCGGCCTCGGTCCCCTCGGCCAGCGCAGGGACACTGAGCAGGGAGACGAGCAGCAGGGCAGAGACCGCCAGACTTGCAAAACGCTTGTTCATGGCAGAAGAGTCCTTTCATGAAAATCAATAGTCGCGGGGGGAGATGTCAGCTTCGAGCTGACGGTAATCGATCTTACCCACAGGGGTCATGGGCATACTGGAAATAAACTTGTAGGCCACGGGCTGGACGTATTCGGGCAGCTCCTCGGCGCACATCCGCTCCAGCTCCCGGATCACCTGCTTTTTCTTGGCGGTGGTGTCGGCCTTGAGCACGATGTAGACGAAGGGCAGACGGCCCTGCACATGGTCCTTGTCGGTGCAGCCCACCACAGAGCACTGATGCACAGCGGGGTGGCGGCTGACGACGTTCTCTATCATGGAGGGGAAGACTTTGAAACCGTCGTGGCGGATAATGAGACGCTTGATGCGGGAGTCGAGGAAGACGAAGCCGTCCTCGTCCAGATAGCCGATGTCGCCGGTGTGGACCCAGATGCGGCCATCGGGGTGGCGGCGGAGGATCATGTCCGTCTCGTCGGGCTTGTTGTAGTAGCCCTTCATGGTGGTGGGGCCGGAGATGCACAGCTCGCCGCGCTCGCCGATGGGCAGCTCTTTGTCCGTACCCGGCTCGAAGGCGGCGACGAGGGTGTTGACCATCGGGATGCCGACGCTGCCCAGCTTGTTGTTCGAGCCGGCGGCGACGGTGGCAGCGGAGGCCACCTCGGTCATGCCGTAGCCCTTGGCGATCGGATAGCGGACGCCATGGGCGGCGAGGAAGTCGTTGACGGTCTGCTCTGCGCCCCGGGCGATGGAGTCGCCGCCGGCGGCGTAGTTCAGAATGAAGGAGAGGTCCTTATCCCGCAGCTTGGGGTCAGCGGCCAGCTGCTGATAGTGGGCCGGCACGCCGAACATATGCTCGGGCTTGTACTTCAGCACCAGACTGCCCAGCTTGGCCGGGTCGAGGTTGGGGACGATGATGACCGTGAAGCCCAGCACCAGCGGCAGATGAACGCCGCAGGCGTAGCCGTAGGCGATGAAGGGGGGCATGATGTTCATGAGCTTCTGGCCCCGGTGGAACAGCTTGTCGTAGGCGCGGAACTGCTGCGCGATGGCGTTGAAGCTGTTGTCGGTGAGCATAACGCCCTTGGGAGAGCCGGTGGTGCCGCCGGTGTGGACGACGACGCAGGCGTGGTCGGGGTCATAAGGCTCCGAAGCGGTGCTCTGGCCCTCGCCGCCCTTGATGAACTGCTTCCAGCGGATGACGTTGGAGGCATATTTGTTCTTGTCGGGGGTGGTCAGCTTGTAGCCTACGGCCATCACCGGGGGCAGAGAGTCGGCCGGAGAGAGGACGATGACCTTTTCCACGTTGGTGCGCTTTGCGGCCTGACGGCAGCGCTCGTACACGACGTTCAGGCAGACGAGAAGATGGGAGTCCACCTCTTCGATGTACTCGTGGATGCCCTCGACGCTGTAGCGGGGGTCTACAAGGTTCAGGGTGGCACCGATCATGTCCGCTGCATAGAACAGGGCAATGACCTCGGGGGTCATGACGCTCACTACCGTTATGATGTCGCCCTTCTGGACGCCGACGCCCCGCAGGGCGGCAGCAGTCTTCTTGACGTTGACGATAAGGTCAGCGTAGGTGAACTTCCGGCCGTAGTAATCCAACGCGGTGTCATTCAGATGGTTTTTGTTCCGCTGGCAGACATATTCGAATGCCGAGACGGTGGGAAGGGTCTGCTCAATGTACTTCTGGTCGTAATATTTGAGCCAAGGTTTGGCCTGGGATGCGTAAACAGAATTCTGCGTCGTCATCAATTTCTCATTCCTTTATGTTTGTAGACCCGCGCGGGGGCCAATGTTTTGTTTCGTTTTGTTACAAAGCCACTCCTGTTATTGTAGTAGAGCAGAGAACAAAAGTCAATAAACAGAGAGGCTGCAATGAGAAAAACGCAAGAAAAAGTTTACAATTCCCGGCACCAGTCTTCGGCCTCGGAGGCGCTGCAGAGCACCCAGTGACGGGGCCGAAGCTCCCGCCACTGGGGAGCCTCCGTGGAGTAGTCGTGCATGGAAGGGTCATAGACCAGCAGCTTTTTCTGCCGCTCGCGGCGGGGGCTGGGCATGGGGATGGCCGACAGCAGGCTGCGGGTATAGGGGTGGATGGCGTGGGTCACCAGCTCTTCGGCGTCGGCCAGCTCCACGATGTCGCCCTTGTGGATGACGGCGATGCGGTCGGAGATGTAGCGCATGACGGAGAGGTCATGGGCGATAAAGAGGTAGGTGATGCTGCGCTCTTTCTGCAGATGGCGCAGAAGGTTCAGGACCTGGGCGCGGATGGACATATCCAGTGCCGAGATGGGCTCGTCGGCGATGATGAATTCCGGCTCCACGATGAGGGCCCGGGCGATGCCGATGCGCTGGCGCTGGCCACCCGAGAACTCGTGGGGGAAGCGGGACGCAAACTCGGGCAGCAGGCCCACATCCAGCAGCGCCTGACGGACTTTTTCGTCCCGCTCGGCGGCGGAGAGGTCGGGCCGGACGTTCATCAGGCCCTCGCCTACGATGTAGCTCACCTTGGCGCGCTCGTTCAGGGAGGACTGGGGGTCCTGGAATATCATCTGAATTTCCTTGATGACCTGCTTGTCCAGCGCGTGGGAGATCTTGCCGTTTATCTTCTGGCCCTTATAGAACACCTCGCCGCCCGAGGTGGGCAGGATGCGCATGATAGCCCGGCCAATGGTGGTCTTGCCCGAGCCGGACTCGCCCACCAGACCGAAGGTCTCGCCTTTATAGATGGTGAAGTTTGCGTTCTTGACGGCCTTGTAAGCCTTGCGGCCGGAGCCGTAGGTCACTTCGAGGTTTTTTACCTCGACCAGAACTTCGCGTTCGTCTGCCATGTTATTTGCCCTCCTCTTGCAGCATCCGCACAGCGGCGGGCGGTTCTATCTTGGGTGCGCGGGGGTCGAGAAGCCAGGTCTTGGCCCGGTGGGTCGTGCTGACATCAAAATAAGGGGGACGCTTGACAAAGTCGATCTTCAGCGCCAAAGGGTTGCGGGGCGCGAAAGCGTCGCCGTGAATTTCCGTGAAGAGGTTCGGGGGCGTACCCTGAATGTTGAACAGGTCTTCGCCCTTCACGCCCATCTGGGGCATACTGGACAGCAGCGCCCAGGTGTAGGGGTGGCGGGGGTCGTAGTAAATTTCGTCCGAAGTGCCGATCTCCACGATGTCGCCGGCATACATGACGGCCACACGGTCAGCGATGTTGGCCACGACGCCGAGGTCATGGGTGATGAGGATGATGGTGAGGTTATATTTGACCTGCATCTCCTTCAGCAGCTCGAGGATCTGGGCCTGAATGGTCACGTCCAGAGCCGTTGTGGGCTCATCGCAGATAAGGATCTGCGGGTTGCAGGCTACGGCAATGGCGATGACGACGCGCTGGTCGCGGCGGCAACCCTGTCGAACCGCTACATTTCCGGACGCCAGCTGCCGGACAAGGCCATCGATCTGGTGGATGAGGCCGCAGCGCACCTGCGCATGGAACTCGACTCCTCGCCTGAGGAAATCGACGAACTGCGCCGCCAGGTGGACCGCCTCAAGATGGAGAAATCGTACCTGCTGGGCAATCCGAAGAACGACAAGGCCGCGGAAAAGGCCGAAGCGGAACTGGACGACAGCGCCAAGGACCGTCTCGCCGATTTGAACCAGGAAATCGCCGACAAAAGCGAAAAGCTCAACGGGCTGAAAGCGCGTTGGGACGCCGAAAAGAACGGCCACAACCGTATCGGCGACCTGCGCAAGAAGCTCGACGAGCTGCGTACGCAAGCCGAAAAGTACGAGCGCGAAGGCGACCTGGCGAAATCGTCAGCCATCAACTACGGCGAAATCCCGGCCATCCAGAAGGAAATCGCCCAAGCCGAGAAGAACGAGGCGGAATCGGGCGGAGCCGACAATGCCAACGCCGACGTGCCGATGGTCCCCGACCGCGTCGACGCCGACTCCATCGCCGAAATCGTCTCCGACTGGACCGGCATCCCCGTGGGCCGTCTTATGCAGGGCGAAAACGAGAAGCTCCTGCACATGGAGGAGTACCTCGGCAAGCGCGTGATCGGCCAGAAGGAAGCCATCCAAGCGGTTTCCGACGCCGTGCGTCGCTCGCGTGCCGGCATCTCCGACCCGAACCGTCCGACCGGATCGTTCCTGTTCCTCGGCCCCACCGGCGTGGGCAAGACCGAACTGGCCAAGGCGCTCGCCGACTTCCTATTCGATGACGAGAAGGCCATGGTGCGCATCGACATGAGCGAATACATGGAGAAGGCCTCCGTGTCCCGCCTGATCGGAGCCGCGCCGGGCTACATCGGCTACGAAGAGGGTGGCCAGCTTACCGAAGCCGTGCGTCGCCGTCCGTATTCGGTGGTGCTGTTCGACGAGGTGGAGAAGGCCAATCCGGAAGTCTTCGACGTGCTGCTGCAGGTGCTTGACGACGGTCGCCTGACCGACGGCCAGGGCAGGACCGTGGACTTCAAGAACACGATTCTGATCATGACCTCCAACCTGGGCTCGCAGTTCCTCGTCAATCCCGACATGGACGCGGACGCCAAGAAGAAGGCCGTGATGGACGCCGTGCACATGCAGTTCAAGCCGGAATTCATCAACCGTCTGGACGAACTGGTCATGTTCCACCCGCTGACCCGCGAGGAGCTCGGCGGCATCGTGGACATTCAGGTCGCGCAGGTGTCCGCACGTCTGACCGACCGCCGCATCACGCTCGACGTGACCGATTCGGCGCGCGAATGGCTTGCCAACACCGGTTACGATCCGGCGTACGGCGCACGTCCGCTGCGTCGCCTGGTGCAGACCGAAGTCGGCGACCAGCTTGCCCGCATGCTGCTGGCCGGCGAAGTGCACGACGGCGACACCGTGCTGGTGGACCAGACCGGCGGCGACCACCTGGAGCTGTCCGCGTGGGCCGCGGACCAGCTGGAGGATATGGGCGAGGAGAAGACGGACGATTCCGCCGACGTCCCGAACCCGGCTGAGTGACGATTATCGATTGGTTACCTGTCGGTCGTAAGCCTGCAATACCAGGCCTGCGACCGACAGCACGGTCGAACCGAGCAGTATGGCGATCGCCAGCTTCGGTTGCATGCCGAACGCCAGCCACAACGCGCACGTCCACACCGCGACCACCATCGTCACCGACGTGGTGATCTGCAGCACGCGTGCGCGGATCGCATGACCTACCACAGCGCGGAAGAGCAATTCTTCCGCGCTTTTTTCTTGCGTTGGCTCAGGGGATTTCGCTTGAGATCGCGCCGATTCTGTTGATTCTGTTGACTGTGCCGATTGCGCCTTTTCTGTTTCTGCCGTCTGCTGCGCGGTCGTCGCGTGTCGCCGGACAAGCGTGCCAGCCAGCGAAAGCGTCGCGACCACGCCGACGAACGCGAAATACGGATCGCGCGAGCCGGCCGGGAAAATCCACGACACCACGCACAGCAGCAGGCTGTACGCGTAAACAATCGCCATGCCAAGCGAAACCAGCGAATCGCCGTTCGGATGTCGCCGCTGCAATGCGGGCAGGCCGCGGTGGTGAATCGGCGCCGCGCAATAGAACATGACCGGCGTGATGACGATGGCGTGCAGCCACGGATTCGTCAGCCAGCCCGGCATGGCGATTTTGGCCAGCGCCAGTAATGTGATGACGAACGTTGGAATGGTCAGGATAAGCGCGATGACGAGGCGCTTGCCGAGGTGGTCGGTGGGTTGTCCGTCGATGTCGGATGCCGATTCGCCGTCTGCCGTCACTTTGCCGTCTATCGTCACTCCACCGTCGTCTTTCTGCCGCAACGAACCAGAAGCAGCATTTCGT
>OGXG01001546.1_pt1 | contig 11306 bp, 14 predicted proteins | sample 1576251 | NCBI WGS metagenome assembly OGXG01 (sample SAMEA3541533, study PRJEB24748) | human gut metagenome | biome: human gut; feature: human-associated habitat; material: faeces | place: China | collected 2012
TTTTTGAGCAGCGCATTGAAGCCATCAAGCAAATTATCGTTACCAAGTGGAATGCAGCCATCGATTTTATGACTTCTCTTCCCGGAAAGGTTGGGAACATCATAAACAGCATTGGCGAGTGGTTCAGCTCTCTTCCTGAAAAAATCGGCTATGCCCTTGGCTTTGCCGTCGGCAAAATCGGGGAGTGGGTCGGAAACATGGTCACTACTGTAACAACCGAAGTTCCAAAAATCGTTTCGTCTGTTGTTAAGTTTTTTGAAGAACTTCCGGGGAATATTTGGACTGCAATCCTAAAGACTCTTGACACTATTTCCGAATGGCGAGAGAAAATGGTGGCTTTCGTTGTTGTTGAAACTCCAAAAATCATTTCGTCTATTGTCGGGGAGTTCAAAAAACTTCCTGACGAATTGAGAAAACTTGGCAAATTCATCTGGGACGGCCTAATTAACGGCCTAAAAGATGCATGGAGTACCGTTACAAATGGTATTAAGAGTTTCACTGATGGTTTTGTCAATGGCTTTAAGGACGCTCTCGGCATCCACTCCCCTTCTACGGTCTTTGCGGAGATTGGCGGTTACATCGACCAGGGCCTTGCAAACGGTATTGCTGCGGCTGTCTCCTACGTCACCACTGCCATGCAGGGCGTTGTAAACGCTGTGCAGGAGAAGGGGCAGGCGCTGATTAATGCTGGTTCTACTCAGGCTACTAACTACGTTACCGGGTTCTTGAACGGTCTGGATACCAAGTGGCAGCAGATTGACCAGAGTTTACAATCTGATTTCTTTGGCAGCATTGGCACTCTGTGGGATGCGATTTCTAACGGAGACCTTGAAAAGCTCGGAACATGGGCTGCTTCCTATTTCTATCATGCAATGGATGATGAGCAGCGAAAGCAAATCAAGTCCATTGCCAATAACAGCTTGCAGTGGCTTACGCAGGGGTTGAGTAGCGTTTGGAACAACATTGCCGGTATGGCTTCTAGCTTTATCAGTCAGTTCGTCCCTTCCGCTATGGCTGCAACGTCTGCTCAGACAAGTTTGAACATTGCAATGGACGCTAACCCTGTTATGCTGGTTATTTCCCTGATTGGCATGTTGGTTGGTGCTCTTGTCAATTTTGCCAATAAGAACAAGAGCATCGCTTCGTTCCTGTCTAATCTTTGGTATGGAATCGGAGATTTCTTCTCGATTGTTTTTGAGGGGATTCTCCGCGTTCTCGGAACGGCAATTCAAGGCATCGTTGCCGGAATAAACGCTTTAATTGATGCACGCAATTTCTTTAATCCTTGGGATAAATGGGGGCATATCAGCAACCCTCTTTATGATTGGGCTGACAATGTTGCGAGTAGCCGCGCGGAAAGCCAGCGCAAACGTCAAGAAGCGGCCAATAGTGGCTTTGACGATTCCAAAGACCCAACTAACTACGAACAGCAGTACAAGGAACTGCAAGAAAAGTACAAAAATGGTTCTTACCCAGGAACAAAAGAATGGGACAAGAACAACGGAACATCTTCTGGCTCTTACGGGAGCACCACCAGCGTAAACGTCAACATTAACGAAGAGGAAATGCGTGAATCTGTCTACAATGGCACTTACAACGCATTCCTCGATATCTTACAGCGGTATGGTGACGAACTGACCGGTGGCAAGGAAATGAAAATCTACCTTGACGGAAAGCAGATTACAGCATCTGTTGAGAAACGGCAGAACTCCCGTGGACAGTCTTTAATGGGCAGTGAGGTTTACAGCTACTAAGGAGGTGGCGGTTTATGGCAATTCCAGCACTGGTAACGGTAAACGGCGTAGAGCTGCCAGAGCCGAGCTCCTATGAAGCGACAACTAGTACCATTGTAGATTCTGGACGAAACGTTCAAGGCAAAGTAGTCGGCTCTGTTGTGCGGCATGATGTAGCAAAGGTGTCCCTGAAGTGGAACTACCTCACCGCACAGCAGTGGGCCGCTATCCTCAGCCTGTTCACGACACGATTTTACTGCACTGTTCGCTTTTATAATCAGGCAAAGGCCGGGTATGATACGCGGCAGATGTACGTTTCAGACCGAACATCTGGTATGTGGCGGCGTGGGCCGAAAACAGGCAATGTGATGGGCTGGACGGATTGCTCGATTGCGCTTGTGGAGGTGTAGCCTATGGTACAGCCTTCTCAGAAGTGGATTGAAAAGTTTTCCGAAACGCTTGTCCCGGAGATGTTTGTACGCATTACCTATGGCGTTACAGAACCAGGTTTGCAAGAAGATGCGATTCCTAGCACAAACGGCGAAACATTCTTCAGCAATGTGTCCTCTATCGTTGACAGTAAGTTGCAGACTTACACAAAATATTCTACCGGTGAATTGAATTTCACTGTTTTGGACGGCAATTATACTTTGCTCGACAGAAGCACGGAATCGCAAGAAGCTGGTTATGTTAGTGAAAATTGCGTTTCAATTTCAAACCACCCGATTATTACGCTCTCGTTCAGCAAAGTTCATACCGTGACGATTCCTGGCATTACCATTACATGGTCGTCAACATTCAATGAATGGCCGACAAGCTTCAAGCTGACTGCTTATTCTGGAAACACAGTCGTGTCCACAAAAACAGTGTCGGATAATTTTTCTGTCACCACTGACATTGACTGGGAAATTGCGAACTATGATTCCATTTCCATTCAAATCTTGTCGTGGTGCTTGGAAAATCGCCGTGCAAGGGTTGAGCAAATAAAGCTAGGTCAGTTCATTGTGTTTGAGAAGAAAGATATTTTTTCGTACAAGCACGATTCCACAAGAGACCCGATCAGCGGTCAACTCCCGAATGACAGCATCACTTTTACGGTGGATAACAGCACGCAGAAGTGGAACCCGATCAACCCGGAAGGTCTTTACAAATACCTGTATGAGCGCCAGCCTATCTCTGTGGAGTACGGCATGGACTTGGACGGAACGGTAGAATGGATTACAGGCGGCAAGTTCTTCTTGTCTGAGTGGAATGTTCCATCTAATAGTATCGAAGCCAGCTTTACTGCCCGTGATGCTTTCGGCTATCTTATGGTTTCCAACTACACAGGAAGAATGTACGGCACTCTTTATGAGATGGCCTACGATGCGCTGGAGCTTTTGAGCGACAACGTGGCAACGTTTCAGATTTCCGATGAACTGAAACAATATAGCACGGATATCACAAAGCAGGATAAAGGCAACTATAAGGATTCTGATATTTTACAGATGGTTGCTAACGCAGCTGGCATGGCAATGTATCAGACCAGAGAAGGCGTGATCGTAATCGGGCGCATTCCTGATATCTCCACTGCAAAAGCAAACCTTGCCGGTGAAATCGACATCGTTAACAATTTCAACTGGCCTGAGATTGCATTCTCTTCTCCGCTGAAAAATGTGACTTGTTCGATTGATGTAAAATCTTCCGATGGCTCGAGCGCTACAAGCAAAACGTATTCTTACCCAGAAAACCCGACAGGTGGTGGAGCAACGCAGACTGTCAACAATGAAATGCTGTCTCAAAGCATTCTCGGCCAGAGCAGGAATATTTTGACAGAAGCGTACAAAGTGCTTTCTAACCGCCGCAAGGTCACATTGAAATATCGTGCAAGCCCGCACTTTGATGCGCTGGATTACGTCCTTGTTCATCATCAGTTCGGCTATTCCTCTGTACTGCTGACTACGAGTTTTTCTTATCAGTATTCCGGCTGTTTTCACGGGACGGTCGAAGGATATCTCTTGGAAGGAGCTGATGTTCGTTGACCCGGTGGATTACAGACAGAACCGATGATGATGTTGCGCAAGTCAAGGCGCTTGCATCAAAAGCAAAAGCAGGAACGTGGACAGAGGAAGAGCAGGCAGAGTGGGCTTCCGGCATGAAAGGCGCTCTAAGTTACATGGACTACAACCGCATTGAAAGCGGCATCCAAGAGATTGCGGCCATTCTGAATGCATCTGTTTCAGTCAAAACCGACTGGGATGTAAACGGATACCTGACTGTCGCAGATGCTTCCCGGTGGCTTTCCAATATCAAAGCTATTCGTTCTTTGTGCAGTGGCAAAAACGATACCCCCGAAACCCCAGCTTCCCTCAATTATCTGCATTATACGATTATCAATCAGGTTGAAGAAATTCTGCTTGATATCGAAACAATAGCCAACAACCATCTAATCTACTGCTCAGAGCCGGTCTGTGGAGGTGAGCCTTACTATGCACTTTGTTGACCGAGAAGCGAAGTACCCGAACCGATGGACAATGACTAAACCGGACGGCTCGTCCGAAGTCGTCACCCTTGTCCGCAATGACGAGCCAATCGTTGAAGGCACTCCTATGAATGCCGAAACGTTGAACACTCTTTCAGATGTTGCAGGCGCGGACATTGCGAGAATTGCTGCCGAAAAAGCAGAACTGAACGCGAAACGGTCTGAAATAAACGCCGAAACATCTGCGCAAGAATCTCAGAAGCAAGCCGAAAAGTCTGCTGAAAGCGCCCGTCTTGCAGAACAGAGTGCAAATAAAGGCGGCTGGATGGATTTCGAGCAGAAGAACGGCATTCTTTATATGGTCAAAAGCGATAGCTTGACCGAAATAAATATGCAAGACAATGGCTCTGGAATTTTGGAGGTGACGTTTGAATGAGCAAAACAATCGAAATTGGCCCTTATAGCGCCTATGCCATTGCTGTAAAGTATGGATATGATGGCACAGAAGAGGACTGGATTAAAGCAGTCGAAGCGGCTCGAAAGAGTGCAGAGACAAGCGCAGCCAATGCAAAACGAGAAGCAGACGGGGCTTCTACTTCTGCCGCTACTGCCACTGAACAGGCCGGAATTGCAACCACAAAAGCTGGCGAATCTGCCGCATCCGCTGATGCTTCTGCATCCAGTGCATCTGCCGCTGCAATCAGTGAAGCCAATGCAAAGAAATACTCGGAAGAGGCCGGGGCCAAAGCAAATACCGATAAGACCCTGAGCATTGAAAACGCTCCCGCAGACGCAAAGGCTACCGGTGATGCGCTGGCAGGCAAAGCAGACTCCGTCGTTCCGCATGATCTTTTTATTCCAATTACGGGGTGGCAGACAGACACAGAAGTTGCAGAGTACCCGCATTACATTGATATTACAGCAGACGTTACGTCCACGACTGTGGTATCTGTCAGTATCGACCCTGCAAGCGCAGACGTAGCCGGTAAAGCTATGCTTGTAAACCCAGAAACTCGAACCGGATCTATCCGTATCCGTGCACACAAAATTCCGACTGCGGAAATTTCCGCCCGGTGGTATCCCATCAAGTATGGCGGTCAGTTCTATGGTGACGGCTCCATCTACTCCAACTTCCTGCTTGCGGCACATCCTGTAGGCAGTATCTATCAGACCATCAGCCCTGAAAATCCGTCCGTAACTTTTGGCGGCGGCACGTGGGAAAAGATTGCGCAAGATAGGGTGTTAATGGGTGCAAGCGACACGCATCCAGCTGGTACAACGGTAGAGGCAGGACTGCCGAATATTACGGGCTCTTTTTATGCAAGACCCCACATGACTGGCAGCAAGAGTTCAGGCGGTTCGATTACAAACGGGGATGGTAAGCTATTTACACATTCAATTCAGGGTTCTGACTATTTAGATAATTCAATGACAGAATCCGGTAGGTCCTACAAAGACGATGTAATGTTTTTTGATGCCTCTCGTTCCAACCCCATCTACGGCGCTTCCACCACCGTCCAACCCCCGGCATACTTTACTTACACTTGGCTTCGTACCGACTGAAAGGAGAAACGATGGCACTAGGAGAACTCAAAAACGGCATTGGCCCTGATGCCTATGCTATCTATCAGCAAGTCCTTGCGGCGGTAGTCGAGCGAGACCACCCCGTGGGCAGCCTGTACATCAGCGAAAACGCTACCAGCCCTGCCGAGCTTTACGGCGGCACATGGGAGCGGATTGAAGATTGCACCATCTGGGGTGCAAGCTATACGCATCCAGCTGGTACAACGGTAGAGGCAGGACTGCCGAATATAACAGGCGGTTTCTCGTTTGCTTCCTACTCTGGCGCTGGAGGATGGCTTTCTGTCGCTAGTGCTACAGGCGCTTTCAAAAATAGAAATGGTAATGGTGTTGCGGCTCAGGCGGGTACTACCGTTAGCGGGTCCGTAGCTGTTGATATGGATGCTTCCATGTCAAGCCAAATTTACGGCAATAGCAATACCGTCCAACCCCCGGCATACTGCCTATACCTATGGCGCAGAGTGGCATAACCGAAAGGAGCACACATGAAAATTATTGACAGTAACGGCGTAGAAATCGCCACCCCCGACCTGACGAAAGGCTACCTCAAGCCCGAGACCCAGACCATCCACCACGATGCTGTGGCGGGCGTGGAAGAGGTCAGCCACTACGAGTACAAGACCTACCCCAACGGGGGTCGTGACCGCTGTAAGGTGGTGGACGTGCCCGGCGTGGCCGCAAAGGAAGCCTATGACGAAGAGGTGGAAGTGCAGCGGTATGTGCTGTACACCGCCGAAGAGCTGGCCGCACAGGAAAAGGCCCGTAAGGAAGCAGAGGAAAAGGCACAGCTGCCCACCGCAGAAGAGCGCCTTGCCGCTCTGGAAGCGGCTATGCTTGACCTGCTGGCCGCACAACAGTAAGAGGAGGATACTATGGTTTTGTTCTATGTGACCCAAATTAAGCTGCACCGCTTTGACGGCGCTTTCACCATCGACAACGTACCTGACCGGTATAAGGATGCCGTGATGAAAAAGCTGACGGAGGAGGGATTTTATGAAGTGGAAAGTAATGCTTGACTTCCTGCGGGATATCTTTTCTGCGCTATCCCATGCTGCCGGTGACGGTGCCGACAAGGAAGAGCCTGCCCCTGCACCGGACGTGCCCACTGTGGACACCGTGACCGGGTGGGCAGGGGAGCCGCCTTACCGCTATGTGGACGTGAGCCGGTATCAGAATGAAATTGACTGGGCACAGGTGGCGGCGGCGGGCTACAAGGGGGCCATGCTCAAGACCGTGAGCACCAACCGCAAGCTCTCCAAGCGGGCAGACGGCCTGTACATCGACCCGACCTTTGAGACCAACTACCGCAACGCCCGGGCTGCCGGGCTGGACGTGGGCGTATACTACTACACCTACGCCACCAGCGAAGCAATGGCCGATGCAGAGCTTGCCCTTGTGCGGGAAGCGGTACGCGGCAAGGAGCTCACCATGCCCGTGTGCGTGGACGTGGAGGAAAACAAGCTCAAGCAACTGTCCACGCTTGACCTGTCCAACCTTACCGCTTACGCGCTGGAGCGGGTGGAGCGGATGGGTTTTTACGCCCAACTGTACACCTACACCGGTTACAAGTACGAGCTGGACATGGCTCGGCTGTCCTCTCGGTGGGACGTGTGGCTTGCCGACTACACCGGCAAGACCCCGAAGGTGGATTTTAAGTACAATGCCCACCAGCACACCAGCAAGGGCGCTGTGCCGGGCATCAGCGGCAACGTTGACCTCAATGTGACCACCATCAACTACCCGAAAATTATCAGCAAGAAGGGCCTGACCCGTCTCCGGGAGGGCAAATGACCGAAAAAGAAGCTTTACTGTGGGTGCTGGGCATCCTGGGCAGCCTGTGCGCCGGTGCAATCACACTGGACAAGGTGCTGGACATCATCCACAAATACCTCAAAAAAGCCAAAGAGCCGGACGCGGCGCAAGATAAGCGACTGGACGAGATGGACAGACGCATCAGCGCCATCGAGCGGGGGCAGCTCCAGCATGGTGCAGCCCTGACCCGCGACCTCGGGCGATTTACAGAAATTGACGAGGTGAACCGCCTTACTCTTGAAGCCGTTCGTGCTTTGCTTGAATCGCAGCTGACCGGAAACAACGTAGCAGCAATGCAAGCAAGCAAAGCAAAAATTGATAACTACCTGATGGAAGGAGTAACAAAACATGGAAGCAATGCTTAACTTTATCCCCGCACCTATCGCACTGGTACTGATGTTCATCGGCTTTGCCGCGCTGGCCGTTGGTGCCATCCGGCTTGGTTACAAGCAGTACGTCAAGCAGTGGGCGCTGGAGCTCGTGACCATCGCTGAGGACAGCATTATGGGCAGCGGTCAGGGCGCAAAGAAAAAGGCACAGGTCTTTGCCGCACTGCGCGGCGCACTGCCGGACTGGCTGAAGCCTTTCATCACGGATGAAGTGCTGGACAGTGTGATTGAAAAGGCTGTCAGCATGATGAAAAAGGCATTGACAGAGAAAAAGCCCGCGATCGGGAAGTAAGGAGGACATCATGGCAAGCACTACATACGAACCGCTTAACCCGTGGAGATGCTCAAAAAGCATTATCCAGACAAATTCTGACCGCGCTGGAACAGACGTTTGTACAGGTTACCATATCGACAATGTTAACAAACTGGTGACGTTTTGTCACCATTTTGCCAGCATTGGCAATATGGTGCGCAACGCCGGAGAGCTGCCGCAGCCTTTCTGGCTCGGTGCTGCCTGTGGCGGTGGCTCGTGTAGTGCTGCCCGCTGCGCTGCAAGGACTTGATCGACAGCAGATGACCGCCGCCATTAAAAGCGCACCGCTTGGGAGGGTAGACCGTAAGATAGCCTTACTGCGGTACGTTGAGCGGCTTCCGCTGCCGGACATTGCAGCACAGACACATTACAGCCGGACGGCGATAGGCTACCGGCTCAAAAGCATTGACAAAATGCTTGATGTGTGATACTGTAATCTCAATCGGGTGCGTTTTTTCACGAAAACGCATTGAAGCGGCAGGCTTTCGGGTCTGCCGCTTTTCTTTTTGCACGATTTGTGGTATAATATGTCCAACAAATCCACCCGGCCTCTCGAAGAAGCACATTAGGGTGGATATCTGAACCCGTCAAGCCTCTCAACGATGCGTATCATGGCGGGCCTTTTAAGATGATACATTCTCCTGCCCGCCTACTTGCAGTGCGTATCATGCGGGAGGCGCCTTTAGACTTGAAAGGCTGCGGCCTTTGTAGAGAGCGGCATTGCCTGTGGGCGGTTCCGTTCTTGATTTTACAAAAAAATCCCCTGCTTTGCCGAAGCCCTGCGTTCCACGCGGGTTACTTTATAGGCAAAGTGGGGGATTTTGTATTATTTGCACTAGTTTTGTCAAAAGGCTTGCCGTAAAAGTTGAAACGTGATATTTTAGGCTTGCTTCCATTGTGAAGCCCTTAACAGTTAAGCGCTCATGCGGATTTTTCCGTGTGGGCGCTTTTCTTTTTTGTCCTTCGTTGTACCTTCGTTGTCTTTCGCTTTTTGCTGATGCGGTACACTTGGAGCACAAGGAGGGATGTATTATGAGCTATTATCCGACACCCGGAGCGCCCTATGTTCCACAGCAGCCTGTCAATCCGTACGGTGGCATGGGCACGGTAGGGCTTGCCACTCCCCTACCCAACACGCAGATGCAACAGGCACAGCCGCAGCGTCCGCAGCCGATGAATGGGCAGCAGCCTGTTCAGCAGTCGGCGCAGGAAGGTGGCTGGTTGCTTGGTAGACCTGTTTCCAGCAGGGAAGAATTTCTGGCAATACCGTCCGACCTGTACGGCAGACCGACCTACTGCCCCGACCTGCGGAGTGGCGTGATCTACTGCAAGCGGCTGAACCCAGACACCTGTGAATCCTATGTGCAGGAGTTCTACAGCCCGGAAGCGTGGCGGCAGATGCAGGCACAACAGGCACAGCAAACCGCCGCACCGACACAGCAGTATGTGCCTGTTGAAGAGTATAACGCCCTCGTCCACAGGCTGGATGAACTGGAAAAGTGGCAGAAGAGCTTTTCTAAGCCCGCTACCACAGCAAAGAAAGGAGAATAAGCAATGCCATCTCCGTTTGATATGATTACTCACAGCCCTATCATGCAGCTTGCGAACCTTGCCCGTGCCGGACAAAACCCGATGGGGCTTATCCAGCAGTTGAGCGGGCAGAACGCCCCTATCATGCAGGGCTTGAACCTGATTCAGGGCAAGAACGAAACGCAGCTCAGGACGATGGCGCAGAACCTTGCAAAAGAGCGGGGCATCGACCTGAACCAACTGGCAAGCGTCCTGAACCTGACGCTGCCCCGGTAAAGCATCCCTCTAAGCGAAACGCTTCTCAGTTTTGCGGACTTGATAAAAACCGCTTTTATCTGGCTTCGCCCATCGCACACGGCGGTGGGATAGCATAACGCAAAACTGAAAGGAGTTTTGTTATGGACGATTTTGCAACTGGCTATCTGGCCGGGCAGGACGGCGGCAATAACAACGGCGGATTCTTCGGCAACGAAGGTCTGTGGGCGGTTATTATCCTCGCCATCATCTTCGGCTGGGGCAACTACGGCAACGGGCGAAACGGTGGTGACAACGGCATGAACAGCTACATCCCCTATCTGGTGGGCACCGGCGCAACCGGTCAGGGCGGCGCAGATACTCGTGCGGCTTTGTCGGAGGGCTTCTACCAGCAGTACCGTAAACGATCGGGTTGATATTGAATACTTCATATACTTTGTCACCCTTCCAGTAAGTACCCATATGGCCCCAAACGTTCAGAGCAGGCATGTAGATAGTTCTTGTCATTACAACTGTAATATCAGCATTGATACCCTTAGGATCTTTGTAAGTCACAGTCTTAGTGAATGTCTTTTCTTGCTGAGTAGGCCAGAATACGCCCAGATCAGCTTCAGACAATGTCCACAAGATATTGTGAGATTCAACACCTTCTTCAGGATTAGCGATATCTATAGCTGTACCAGCACCTGTACCATCTACGAACTGAGTATAGATAGAATGGAATTCATTCTTAGTCATACCACCAGTCTTAGCCTTGTCGTAGATCATTGTGTTCATCATTTCTGTATTAACACGGTTTTCAACAGTGCAATTGAACAGAGTAGGCTGGAATGGAACAGACAGAGTCTTACCTTCCATAGTCCATTTAATCTTGATATAACGTTGAGCGATCAAAGCGTTACCGTTTTGAGTATCGATTAAAGATACGCAAACGATAGGCTCACGACCTACAGCTGTTGCAGAAGTACCTTCGACAGTGTAAACCTTGGAAGACATGATACCGTTTTCGTGAGAATCCAGCTTGGCAAATTTCTGCTGGTCTGTCTTGTTGGTGTTACCATCTACGCCACCCAATGTGTTATAAGGAGCAGTAGGGATGTAGAAACGGAATGTCAGACCATAATCCTTGTAGTTTGCCAGATTTGCATGGTTAGCGTGGTTAGTTTTAGCATCTTTAGCGTCTGTAACACAAACCTTCACCAATTTCTTCAAATCAAGCGGCTCGTTATAAG
>OGXG01001550.1_pt1 | contig 11277 bp, 10 predicted proteins | sample 1576251 | NCBI WGS metagenome assembly OGXG01 (sample SAMEA3541533, study PRJEB24748) | human gut metagenome | biome: human gut; feature: human-associated habitat; material: faeces | place: China | collected 2012
AAGTCGTATTATCACTCTCTTCTCCCGGCTCAAGATACATACTCAGTGTATCTTCATCACTCTGATCCAATGCCTTTGCATGAAAATCTTTTGCAAATGTAAGACATTTCCACGCAGTAATCTCATCCGGCTTCTCGATCCGGGTGAAATAATTCACCTTTTTCTGTGCTTCACCACTTCCCAGTGTCAGAGTCAGCTTCAGCACCGCCTCCTGTGCTGACTGATCCAGGGCAGTCCCCAGTTCCAGCGTACCCTTCCCATCCTCTTCTTTGACTTTTCCTTCTGCGTAAGTATCTGCTCCATCCAGTGAATAAACTTTATAGCTGATCTTACTGATCTTATTTCCATTCTCTGCGATCTCAGCCTGAAGCGTTCCATTGCTCTCCAGCGGAGTGATCGTATCACGCATGGCAGTGACATCCATCTGGTCTACATACCCGGACAGAAGATTGATCTCCTGACCACTCACGGTAAAAGAAACTACCGGGAGTGTCGGCTCGCCCATTGTCATAATCTTATCGTCCGTCCCACGGTTCATCACATAATTACTTATCAACAATGCTCCGGCAAAAAATACCGCCAGCACGATTCCCTTTATTATTCTTTTTATCATTATTTATTCTCCCTGAAATCCCGTCGCCAGTGCTTATCCTTTTCTATGATCCCTTTCTAAAATCCCGTCACCGATGCCTGCTCTTTTCTGAAAGAAGCCTGCCCAGTGTCGGCTGGATATTCAGAAATGCTTCACACTCTTCCAGCTTCTTTCTGCTCTCCGCTTCTATTGCCCCATCAGTCTTCCCCCTCCTGACTGCACGCAGCAGAATATTCTTCGGTGTATGTTCCATATCAATAAATTCCAGTACCTGGGTTTCATATCCCTCGCTTTCCAGATACTTTGCCCTCAGTCCATCTGTCACCAGTGCTGCGAACCGTTCTCTTAACAGACCATACTCCATCACCGTAGCAAGTACCTCCGGGGTCTCCCCCGCTTCAAACTGCTCATTGATCTCATGCTGGCAGCATGGAACGGAAAGGATCACTTTTGCATTCCAGCCAACTGCCTTCGCCAGTGCATAGTCCGTTGCCGTATTGCAGGCATGCAACGTCACCACCATGTCCACACGGTTTACTCCTTCATAATCTGCAATATCTCCCTCTAAAAACTGAAGCTTTTCATATCCGTACTTCTCTGCCAGCTCATTGCAGTGCCGGATCACCTCACTCTTCAGATCCAGTCCTATAATGCGTATGTCATATTTTTTCAATTCATGCAGATAATAATACATCGCAAAAGTAAGATACGACTTCCCACAGCCAAAATCCAGGATCGTCAGCTCTCTTCCCCTGTCAAGCTGCGGCAGGATATCTTCGATAAATTCCAGGAATCGGTTGATCTGCCGGAACTTATCAAATCTTGTATGCACGATTTTCCCGTCCTGCGTCATAACTCCAAGATCCTGCAGAAACGGAACTTTCACTCCTTCTTCCAGAATATACCGCTTTTTGCGGTTATGGGACAGGTCTGCCGCCTTTGCTCTGATCTTTTTCTGCTTTCTGCGGATCGTCACCTTTCCCTTTTTACTGATCAGCACTGTACAGTCCTGACTCACCGTTTCCAGTTGCATCTGTCCAAAACGCTCCATCACTGTAGCCAGGATCTCACCCGCCGCTTCGGGATTTAAATTTCGGTGAAATGCCTGCGTCTTCGTAAACGCTTCTAATTGGAACATCAATTCCCCTCTTTTTTCCAGCGGACGTACTTTTATCTTCAAAATCCCCTGAACCGGTTCTGTTCCACACTCCAGCAGCACCGCAGTTCCTTCTTTTTCCTTTGGACTGCTGATGACTGCACGTATAAATTCTCTATTTAAAACTTCCTTCAGAAGCTTTTTTATTTCTTCCATATATATAACTCCATCCTGTCGTATGATACGACGGAAAATCTCTTTTCTTTCACTTTATCAATTCTTATTTTGCAGAATATTCCCGAAGATGTCAAGAGGTCAGACACCGGTTCCTGATGTCTGACCTCTCTTTCTTTCGTTATACGTAATACTGCTTTTTTTCCCATTCTTCCTGTTCCAGAAGAAATCCTTTCTCCCGGAGTGCAGCCTCGATCATATCCAGGGTTTCCTCACTGTCAGCCTCCACTACATGGTAATGATAATCTGAGGTAATATTCTTTAACGGACTGGATTTTCCCGTCTTGATATCATCTAAAAATTCCGCTGCCTTACGCCTGGAAGTAATATTCAGCTCCGCTTCCATATGTCCATAGACCCTGTGGTTTACCATGACATTTTTTACACTTCCTCCAAGATCCACAATAGAATATAATTCTTCTTCTACCTGGGCATCCGTATGCTTTACCTTAAATGTCCGCTGTACGGATGCATTCAAGCAAATAGTTGAGGAATTCGAAAATGAGAAGGTAAGCATTACCGTTGAGAATTCTACTGAATTTAAGGCAGGTGATATTGGTAAGTATTTGACCGGATTTGAAGTGTTAAATCCTGAATTGGTTATTTGCCATTTAGATTCAAAAGCAACTATGCAGATAGACATTACAATCAACAAAGGTCGTGGATATGTTCCGGCTGACGAAAACCGTGAATTCTGCACCGATGTGAATGTAATTCCTATCGATTCTATTTACACTCCGATTCGTAATGTGAAATATGCGGTAGAAAACTATCGTGTAGAACAGAAGACTGACTATGAAAAGTTGGTGCTGGAAATTACGACGGACGGTTCCATTCACCCGAAGGAAGCACTGAAAGAAGCTGCAAAAATTTTGATTCACCACTTCATGCTGTTCTCTGATGAAAAGATTACTCTTGAAACATCAGATGCAGAAGGAAATGAAGAATTCGATGAAGAAGTATTGCACATGCGTCAGTTGCTGAAGACCAAATTGGTTGATATGGATTTGTCAGTTCGTGCCTTGAACTGTTTGAAGGCTGCCGATGTAGAAACATTGGGTGACTTGGTTCAGTTCAATAAGACCGACCTGCTGAAGTTCCGTAACTTCGGTAAGAAATCGCTCACTGAGCTTGATGATTTGCTCGAGAGTCTGAATCTTTCGTTTGGAACAGATATTTCTAAGTATAAATTAGACAAAGAATAAACAATGAGACATAATAAAAAATTCAACCATTTAGGTCGTACTGCTTCTCACAGAAATGCAATGCTGTCAAACATGGCATGTTCTTTGATCAAGCACAAAAGAATCACTACGACTGTTGCGAAGGCTAAAGCTTTGAAGAAGTTCGTTGAGCCGCTGATTACAAGATCTAAAGATGACACTACTAACTCACGTCGTGTTGTATTTAGCAATCTTCAGGACAAATATGCTGTAACTGAACTGTTCAAAGAAATCTCTGTAAAAGTTGCTGATCGTCCGGGTGGTTACACTCGTATTATCAAGACTGGTCACCGTTTGGGTGATAACGCTGAAATGTGTTTCATCGAATTGGTTGACTACAACGAGAACATGGCTAAGACAGCTGCCAAGAAAGCTACTCGTACTCGTCGTTCTAAGAAATCAGCTGCAACTGCAGAAGCACCGGCTGCTGAAGCTGCTGCAACTGAAGCTACTACAGAGGAAGCCCCTAAAGCTGAATAATTCTGTAACATGCTATATACTTAAAAGGCTATGCGTTTGCATAGCCTTTTTTATGCTCTATTGGGATTGAAAAACATCAAGGTCTTGGGAAAACATTGTCAATAAAAAAGGCTCGTGAAATCAGATTTAAACCTGCTTCACGAGCTTTTTATGTGATTACCTTGATAATCTTTTGTGAGATTATGCTTCTTGCATTTTGGCTTTGAATGCTAAGGCATACATGCGCATTTGTTTTACCATGGCAAGCAGACCATTACTACGGGTTGGTGAGAGGTGTTCTTTCAGTCCAATCTTCTCGATGAAGTAAAGGTCGGATTCCAGAATTTCGTCAGGTGTGTGTCCAGATACCACCTGGATAAGTAAAGATATGATACCTTTTACGATTAATGCGTCGCTCTCTGCCTGAAATACCACTTTGCCGTCTACCAGATCAGCTTGTAACCAAACGCGGCTCTGACAGCCGTCAATCAGGTTCTGTTCAGTTTTATATTTCGGGTCAAGCGGCTGCTGGTCATTGCCTAAATCAATCAGCAGCTGATATTTGTCCATCCAATCGTCGAAGTCGCTGAATTCTTCGATCACTTCGTCCTGGAGTTCATTGATAGTTTTCATTGCGGTAGTGTTTAATTATTTTTCGTTATAAATTACTCCCATCACCGTTTGTCCTACGGCTTGAAGAGTGGCTTTGTCAATATTCTCTAAGCTGTCATCCAGTGTGTGCCAGGTCGGATTAAAGCCAGTGTTGCTTTGCGTATCGTAGTGAATAATATCTACGCACGGAATCTGGCGGTACTGGTTTACATACACATGGTCGTCGGTAACCTGACCTCCGTCTTCCTTGATGAAGTAATTGCTGTAACCCAGATGGTCGGCCATTTTCCAGATTTTCTTCATGGCATTGTTTGCCGTCTGCTTGGAGAACGCTTCGTAGTAGAATGTGGCATTCTTTCCGCCTACCATATCGAGCAAGATACCAAACCGAGCCTTGTAATCAGGTACGTGAGGAATGCGGCCCCAGTACTGCGAACCCAGACACCAGGTATCTGGTTTATAAGTACCTTCGTAGAAATCCGGTGTGCCGTAATCTTCTGAATCGAAGAATATCAGGTCGATACCGATTTGTGGTGCCTGTTGTTGGATCTGGCGGGCAATTTCGAGCAATACACCTACACCACTGGCACCATCGTTGGCTCCATCTATCGGTTTCTGGTGATTAGACTTTTCATCCTGGTCAGCGTATGGACGGCTATCCCAATGCGCACACAGCATCACTCGCTTTTTGTTTTCCGGCTGGTAAGCCCCGATGATGTTGCGCGATTTCAGGATGGTACCATTGTATGCCACCAAATCTGCATGCTGGTTGTACACCTTCGCACCGAATTTCTCCAGTTGTGCGGCCAGGTAATCGCCGCATCTCCGGTGAGCTTCCGTATTAGGAACACGAGGTCCGAATTGCACCTGTGCGGCAATGTAAGCGTATGCACTATCCGCATTGAATGCCGGTGCCTGCACTATAGCCGCTTCAGATTCTTCTATTTGCTGGCTGTTCTTCTGACTGTTCCCGCAAGAGATGAAGGCCCCTCCTGTCATTAAAGCAGTTACTGCCAGCAGATTCTTTATTGAAATCATAATTCATTTGTTTTGATTGTGGTGCAAAGGTAAACTTATTTTTGTACACGCCTTGCAACGGCAATCGGGTTTTAAACTTTATTTGTAGGAACCATTCTCCTGTACTTGCTGCATGACACGCAAGAAGTTACCTCCCCAAATGCGCCGGATGTCTTCCTCGTTGTACCGTTCATGAAGCAACTGACGAGTCAGATTGATCATTTCCGAAGAGTCGTTGCATCCGATAATACCTCCGTCACCGTCAAAGTCACTGCCGATTCCCACATGTTCGATACCCATCACGTTCACCATGTGATTCAGGTGTTCGATGGCATCCAAGATATGAGCCGGACGCTCTTTACGGAGGAAGCCGCTATACAAGCATACCTGTACCACGCCTCCCTTGCGGGCTATGGCACGAAGCTGGTCGTCGGTCAGGTTACGGGGATGGTCGCAGAGCGCACGGCTGGAAGAATGCGAACAAACCACCGGTTGGCTGCTGATGTCCAGTGTCTCGTAGAATGTCCGTTCCCCACTGTGTGACAAATCCACCATCATTCCCAGGCGGTTCATCTCCTGAATAACCTGCTCCCCAAACGGAGTAACTCCCAAGTTTTCTTCATTGTAGCGTGTAGAACCGCAGATGTCGTTGTTCCCATTGTGGCAGAGTGTCATATACACTACTCCCCGTTTCCGGAAATGTGCGACCCGGCTTAAATCCTTTCCGATGGCATATCCGTTTTCAATGCCCAACATAATGGCCTTCTTTCCTTCCTGTTTCAGACGGTATAAGTCGTTAGGAGAATAAGCGATGTCCACAGCCGTACAGTTCATAGCCACCATCTCCTCAATCTCATTCAGCAGACGATCCGCCTTGGCCGTTGCAGCCAGCAGCGCTTCATCCGTACGTTCCTTCTGTTCCAGGTAAGCCACCATGATGGTCGCATCCTGTCGTCCCTCCGTCATTTTATGTAGGTCCACTTTAATCTTCGGGTCCCGTGCGTGGAAGCGGATGTGCTGGTCGAAGAACATCGGAGTATCGCAGTGTGTGTCGAGAATCAGCAGACGCTCATGCAGCTTCTTGGCCTTCTGGAATGAACCAGCTTCACGGATGAGCCATCCGAACAACGGCATCATGCACTTGTCCTGATTCAGAATGAAACATTCCGGATGCCACTGTACCCCTATAATAGATTTGTATTCTGTGCTTTCTATTGCCTCTATTACTCCATCGGGTGCCGTAGCCGATACACGGAAACCCGGAGCAGCTTCTTTCACGGCCTGATGGTGGAAAGAATTTACAGCTACCTCCTTGGCATTTAAGATACGTGCCAACAGACTGCCTTCTGCTAACTCTACCCTGTGCGATGGGAAACTCCGTTCCAAATCCTGGCTGTGTTTAATCGATGGGGTATCCTTCTGTGCATAGATGTCCTGATAGAGTGTGCCTCCCAATGCCGCATTGATGACCTGCATCCCTCGGCAGATACCTAATATCGGAATCTGTCGGTTGGCAGCCAGACGCGTCAGAAGCAGTTCCTGGCGGTCGCGGTACGGATTGATGCTGTGAAGTTCCCGGATAGGATCTTCGTGCAGGAATAACGGATTCAAGTCGCCTCCTCCGGTGAGCAACAGCCCGTCAAGCTGCTCAAGCGTATTAATCAGCAAGTTCGTATCCTCGTAGGGAGGAATGACCACCGGTACCCCTCCGGCCTGAATGATAGACTGATAATACCCCGGAGCCAATGTCAGATTACCGTCGCTGAAGTTCCCGGTAAGTCCGATAAGCGGTGCTTCCTTATGATTGGGGAAGCGGCTGTGAATGCCCTCGTCGAGGGCCTGCATATCGAAAGAAAAATTTGTTTTCATGTGTTCCTTCTTTATTTACCAAGTAAGGCAAATATAGAGAGAACTTGCGAATTATGTGCACAAGAAAAGAAGGAATAAAGTAAATAATTGACAAAAGAGATAGAGTCTCATAAAAAAGGGAATACAATACCTTCTAAAAAAGGAGCTCGTATTCCCCATTCGTGTGTATAAGATAACGTGTTATCAGTCGAAGTTCTGTATGGTCTCTTTGCGGATTTCCTTACCGTGCTGGCTGTACACAATCGTAAATAAAGTCTGGTTGTCAATCTTGGCCGCGTGTATGCAAGGCAGGCTAAGTTTTACACTTTCATACGGTGAAAGCGCTTTCACCCGTCCTTCTGCCAGTTTTACTCCATTGACCAGTACGGTCAGGTCTGTTTCTTCTGAGGTGGACAAACCGAAATTCTTCACTTCCAGTTCCAATTGCTTGTCATACGCCATAGGATATGCCGCCGACAGGCATGCCGGATGATAATTGACGTAAGGCAGTTTGGCATATCCGTACAGCAATTCTCCTTTTTTCGTCTTTCCGAGCAGTTTGGGAGCAAATTCATCTTTTCTGATGGTATTGTTTCTGCCATCGAATACGATAATCAGGTCCTTGCCCGAAGCGATACGTTTGACAGCCTTGCATCCCTTTCCGTAATTTACGTCCGAGGAGCTGCCGAATCTCAGCGATTTCATGTCGAAATCCTTGAAGTCAACTCCTTCCTCCGCTTTCACCAGTACCTTAATTTCCTTGGTCTGGGCGGTAATCGTATCTTCGTTCAGGACAGACAAGCGCAATCCTTTGTTCAGAGGGATGCATATATTCTTTGAACTGTGCCGGTCGTTGGGATGGTCTTCCCATTTGATGGTATCGATAACGGCAAAGTTGGCCTGAATGGGGCGTCCGTATTCATCCTGAAACACTTTCATACGCTCATACTTAAACCAGTTTTCCTTGTAGCCATCCTTGTGAGCGGCTATTCCCGGAGTGTAAGCTTCGCCCTCCTCCGTAATCCAGTGGATACCGTCAATGGAGCGCTGGTAGTAGGCGATTCTTCCCAGCCAGTCGTTGACGATAAGGTGATATTGCAAGCTGTCTTTCCAGATAACCGGGTCCTCAAATTCCCCGTTTACGTCCGGATACACACTTCTGTCACTTACCTGTTGATAGGGAGAGATACCATTTTCACTGATCCACACACCTCCTCCGCGGCATACCATCAGATAAGAACCGTCACTTCTTCTGGCAAAAGTCAGGTTAGACAGCCCCTCAATGATTTTTCTGTTTCTCTTGTCGAAGGTGAAATGACTGTACGTCCACGGCCCATTCAGGCTGTCTGCAATGTAATATCCGTCGATAACGTACACCACGGGACGTCCGTCTTTTAGTATAAATGCTTCTGGATTATGTCCCTTCCCAATTGTGTCGCAGATGATATAAGGTCCGCTCAAATGGTCACTTGTTGTATGGAATACGGTAGATTTGGGCCATGTCATGTGCCCCTTAGGTGAGTTTTCCGGCCATCCGCAGACAAAGAGATGGTATTTATTGTCCTTGCCTTTAAGAATGTTTCCTCCCCAGAAAGAAAGTTCCGGATTTTCAATTCCGTTGTCAACATACCGGAAACGTACCGAGTCAGTTCCCCACACATTTTCGTCGGATTTTCCATCGGGCATAGGCAGAAACCGGTCTTTAAACCGTCCTCCATCAATAAGGTTTTTCCATTCGGCAGGTAATGTACGCTCTGTGATTTGAGCATTTGCACAGAGACTGAGCAATAAGGTTAAAAAGCAGAATATATTTTTCATGGTAAGTATTATGTATAATTTCTTGCAAAAGTAGGTATATCTCCTTGCACGGTTGTAGCATATAATACGTACTTCGTAGGATTTTATCGACAAATTGACGTTGGGAGGATTTTTCCTCCTCCGGCTCTATAGCATTAATTAGCATCCCAAATAGATATTTATTCGAATTATTTTCTCATATTTGTTTAAAATCTAATGATATGGAACTGATTCGAACCCTTTCTCAGATGGTCAACTGCCTGCGTTCGCGCGGCATACGACGGAAAGTGGCGGTGGTTTGCCCGAACGATCCGCACACGGAATATGTCATTATCCGTAGCCTGAGAGAGGAGATTGCTGAATATCTGCTGGTCACAGATTCTGCTCACTTGAAAGAAGCGCTCGACTTGCGGGCAGCTTCTCCCGATTTTGTACGCATTTACGAGGCTGGAACACCGGATGAAGCGGCTGCGCTGGCTGTACAACTGGTACGCACGGGCGAGGCGGAAGTCCTGATGAAGGGACTTATTAACACCGACAACCTGCTGCGTGCAGTCCTGAAAAAAGGAGAGGGACTGTTACCCGAAGGAGGGGTGCTAAGCCATGTGGCCGTGGCGCAGGTACCTTTGTATCATAAACTGCTGTTTTTCTCGGATGCGGCAGTAATTCCCCGTCCTACTTTGGAACAATACCGCTCAATGATTGCCAATGACCTGGCTTTGTGTCGTACGTTGGGATGCGAAGAACCCCGGGTGGCACTGATACACTGCACGGAGAAAATCAACGAGAAATTTCCCCATACCCTGAGCTACGTGGAACTGAAAAAAGAAGCGCAGGAAGGTCGTTTCGGAAAAGTCTTTATCGACGGGCCGATGGATGCCAAGACCGCCTGCGACAAGCACAGCGGGGAGATAAAAGGACTTTCCTCGCCAGTGGTAGGCAATGCAGATATTCTGATTTTCCCTAATATCGAAGCGGGCAATACGTTTTACAAAACCCTGTCTCTGTTTGGCGATGCGAATATGGCAGGTATGCTGACCGGTACCATTGCACCGGTAGTAGTGCCTTCGCGGAGTGACTCCGGAAACTCCAAATACTACAGTCTGGTACTGGCATGTCTGGCAGGGACACGAAAAGAATAAAACTAGACCTTATGAAGATACTTGTCATCAATCCGGGCTCCACTTCTACGAAGCTGGCAGTCTACGAGAATGAGAATCCCATCTGGCGTGAAAGCATTGCGCATCCTTCCAAGGAGTTGGCCGGCTTTCACCATATCAATGAACAATATGAGTACCGTCGCAAGTGTGTGCACGATACGCTGGAAAAGGCTGGCATTCCGCTTGTCTTTGATGCCGTGATTGCCCGTGGAGGCTTGTTGAAACCCACTCCCGGTGGAGTGTATCAGATTAACGAGCGAATCAAGCATGATTTATGGCATGCCGATATGGAACACGCATCGAATCTGGCGGCCTGGATTGCCGATGAGATTGCGCATTGTGCCGGTTGTCCTTCTTATTTGGCCGATCCGGTGGTGACTGATGAGTTGCGCGATTTGGCCCGTATCTCCGGTATTCCGGAATTGCCGCGCATCTCCATTTTCCATGCACTGAACAGTCGGGCTGTTTCCCGTAGTTATGCAGCTCGTATCGGACGAAAGTATGAAGAACTAAATCTGATTGTAGCCCATTTGGGAGGAGGCATCTCGGTCAGTGCCCATCATTATGGGAAGGTGGTCGATGTCAATAATGCTTTGAATGGAGAGGGGCCTTTCAGTCCGGAGCGGGCAGGAACGTTGCCGGCCCGGCAGTTGGTAGATATGTGTTTCAGTGGGAAATATACCTATGCCGAAATCCGTAAGATGATAAACGGTCGGGGAGGCCTGGTGGCTCATTTGGGTACCACCGATGTGCAGAGTATTATCCGTTGGGCACATGCCGGAGCCGAAAAGCACAAGCTGGTGCTGGATGCCATGCTTTATACGGTAGCCAAGCAGGTCGGTGCCATGCACATCGCACTTCACGGACAGACTGATGCTGTGATTCTGACTGGAGGTATCGCTTTCAATGACTATTGCATCCAGGGGTTGCGTGAATGGCTGGAAGGCCTGGCTCCGATTGTGGTAATTCCTGGTGAGGATGAAATGGGAGCATTGGCCATGAATGCCTTGGGAGTGCTGCGAGGAGAATTGACTTTGCAGGAGTATGCGCCGGAAACTTCATCGGATTGATTTGATTACTATCTGTATAATATGACAGTGATTCAGGATTAATTTGATTTGTCGGCAGAATTAATTGAAGTTCGGGTAAGTATTTTTTGAAATCCCTTTGTATATTCTCTGTTCCACAGTGCGGGATTTGTATTTCACAGTGTGAAATATGTATCCCACACTGTGGTTT
>OGXG01001558.1_pt1 | contig 11227 bp, 8 predicted proteins | sample 1576251 | NCBI WGS metagenome assembly OGXG01 (sample SAMEA3541533, study PRJEB24748) | human gut metagenome | biome: human gut; feature: human-associated habitat; material: faeces | place: China | collected 2012
TCTACCGCCCCTATCTGGCGAATCCCAGCCCGGAGAATATGCCGATTCTCTCTGACCTCCACCAAGCCCTGCTCGACCAGCACTTGCCGGAAGCGGGGCGGAGGAAGCAAACCTGCCCCTGCTGACCAAGCGCATGGGAGAGAAAGGTCTGCATGTCATCTCCGTGCCGCTGGACGAGCAGCTGCGGCTGGTGAGCGCCGCCAAACAGGAGGTGTAGTGAGATGGGGAGCGGATTCTGGTTTGGTCTGCTGTTTTTGGTGCTGCATCTGGCTCTGTGCGGGGCCCTCTGGCTGCTGGCCCGCTCCCGGGCGCTGGAAGTGGAGGGGTATTTCCTCCCGGTGGTGCTGCTGGTGCCGGTGTGGGGGCCTTTGTGCGTGGTGCTGCTCCACACCTCCCACCGGCTCACGGGCGGGCAGCTGCTCGACCAGACATTGAAGAAATTGCGCATCAACGAAGAAATCTACAAAAATATCCTCGTGGTGGAAAACGAGGAGAAAGATACCGTCGTCCCGCTGGAAGAGGCCCTGCTGGTGAACAGCTCCGCCCAGAAGCGGAAGCTCATCCTCTCGGTGCTCACGGACGACCCCGCAGGTTACTACGACCTGCTGCAGCAGGCCCGGATGGACGACGACAGCGAGGTGGTACACTATGCCTCCACTGCACTGGCGCAAATTTCCAAAGAGGCCGACCTGAAGCTCCAGCAGCAGGAGCAGCGCTATGCCGCCGCCCCCGGCGACGCCAAGGTGCTGGAAGAATACTGCAATTATCTGGAAAGCTATCTGAAAGACGGTTTCGTACAGGGCAGAGCCGCAGAGATCCAGCGCCATCAGCTGGAGCAGCTGCTGAAAAAGCGGCTGGAAAACCTTGGCGGACGCCGCAGCTGTACGCTGGAATGCAGGCTGGCAGATGTGCAGCTCAGTCTTGCTGAGTATGACCGCGCAGAGAAAACGCTGGAAGAGCTTACGGCGCGCTGGCCCCAGCGCGAGGCGCCGTGGGTGCTCTGCCTGCGGCTGGCAGCAGCGCGGCGAGATGGGGATGCTATCCGAAAAACACTGGGTCAAATCGAGGAAAAGGAGGTCTACCTCAGTGCAAAGGGCCGCGAGATCGTGCGGTTCTGGCAGGGGAAACAGCAATGATAAAGGAGATCCTTTCCCAGCTACGGGCGTTCCGCTGGCAAAAGCTGCTGATCATCTGGGCCGTGTTCGTGGCGATGGCTGCTATCCTGTTTGCGGAGCGCAGCGGCATTCAATACGAAGCAGCGAAATTCAAGCTCAATTATCTCCCCCGGACAGAGGTCGAGCCTGCACAGACCGCCATGTTCGGCCAGCCCGTCACCTGCCTGCTGCTCTACGATTCCGGTCAGGATAGTACAGACCTTGCAAAAAAGCAGTTCGATCGGATCTTGCTGGATATGAAAGTGAGTACGCAGGCTGTGGATGTACACACGACCGCTCTTGAAGGTATCCCGGAGTTTGACCGGTATAAAACCGTTGTGGTCCTCATGAGCGATCTGGATGCGTTAGGCAGCCGCCTGATCGACCTGATGAACTGGGTAAAGGACGGCGGCAGCGTCCTGTTTGCCATGACGCCCCAGAAAACAACATATTTTGACGCTATCTCGCCCAACCTCGGGGTATTGTCCTCTTCCTGGGAGTATAAGACTGCAGAAAGCATCGTTCCCACGGAGGAGTTTATGCTGGGCGGCGGGGAGCGGTATGAGTTCAGCGACCCGTTCCAGTCGTCCCTCAGCGTCAGCCTCAGGGAGGAAGCCACAGTCTATGCCCGCACGGGGGACGAAGGCGTTCCGCTGGTGTGGGGTACAAAGTCTGGTGCCGGCAGGGTGGTGGTGGACAACATCGGCATCTACGATAAAATCATGCGCGGCATCTATGCAGCGTCCTTCAGCCTTCTGTGCGATGCCGCTGCCTACCCGGTGATCAACAGCTCGGTGTTCTATCTGGACGATTTTCCATCTCCGGTACCCGGCGGCGATGGTACTTATATCCGCAGGGACTACGGGATGAGTATTGCGGATTTCTATTCCAAGGTCTGGTGGCCGGATCTTATGAAGCTTGCACAGCAATACTCCATCCGTTTTACCGGTGTCATGATCGAAAACTATGAGGACGATACCCAGAGTGCGCCGGTCCGTCAGCCGGACACCCAGCAGTTCCGATATTATGGCAGTCTGCTGCTGCAGCAGGGAGGGGAAGTGGGCTTCCACGGTTACAACCATCAGCCGCTGGTGCTGTCCGATACGGATTACAAGGGACTGTATGCCTATCATCAGTGGCCCAGTGAGGAGGCCATTGTGGCAGCGATGAACGAACTGATCGATTTTCAAAAGACCGTGCTGCCCAACACAGAGGGTAGTGTCTATGTGCCGCCCTCCAACATCCTTTCCGCTGCAGGGCGGAAGGTGCTGGGCAGCAAAGTGTCCCAGATCCGCACCATTGCCAGCACTTACTTTGAGGATGGCACATCCCTGCCCTATGTGCAGGAATTCGGTGTGGCCAGCGACGGTATCGTGGAGCAGCCCCGCATCGTATCCGGCGGTATGGTGGGAGATACCTATATGCGGCTGGCCGCGATGAGCGAGTTGAATATGCATTACGTCAGCACCCACTTTATGCACCCGGACGATCTGCTGGATGTGGACCGCGGTGCTGCGGAAGGCTGGGAAACCTATAAGGGCGGTCTGAAAGATTATCTCAAGTGGCTCAGTGCCGCTGCACCGGATCTGCGCAGGCAGACCGGCACCGAGTGCTCTGCTGCCATCCAGCGGTATGCACAGCTGACGGTCACGCTGGACAGCACCGACACTGCGTGGACACTTCACCTTGGCAATTTTGCCGATGAAGCATGGCTTTTCTTCCGCGCCAATGAGGGGACTCCCAGCAAAGTGACGGGCGGCGAATTGACCCGCCTGACCGGAGATCTTTATCTGCTCAAGGCCAATGCCGACACAGTCCGCATTGAAAAGAAGGGAGCATGACCATGCGCATCTGTCTGGTGCTGGAGGGGTCATACCCCTATGTCCACGGCGGCGTATCCACATGGATGCACGCTTATATTCAGGCTATGCCTCAGCAGGAGTTCTCCCTCTGGGTCATCGGTGCCAAAGCGCAGGACCGGGGAAAGTTTGTGTATGAGCTGCCGCCCAACGTGAAAGAGGTGGAGGAGGTTTTTCTGGATGATGCCCTCCGTCTCCACGGTGAGCGGCAACCGGTCCTGTTTACCGCAGACGAGCGCACCGCCCTGCGGGAACTGGTACGGCTGGGCAGACCGGATTGGGATGTGCTGTACCGTCTGTTTCAGGAAAAAGGCGTCCACCCGCTCTCTTTTTTGCAGAGCCGGGACTTCATGGAGCTGTTCACGGACATCTGCATGAGAGAGTATCCCTATGTGGCCTATGCGGATGCGTTCCATACCATGCGCTCGATGCTGCTGCCGGTACTCTATCTGCTTACGGGCCGGGTGCCGAAAGCGGATGTCTACCATGCGATCTCTACCGGCTACGGCGGTCTGCTGGCCTGTCTGGGCGGCAGCCTGAACCATGCACCGGTGCTTCTTACGGAACACGGCATCTACACCCGCGAACGTGAGGAGGAGATCATCCGTGCAGAGTGGGTGGTGCCCTCGTTCAAGAGCCGATGGATCCGGTTCTTCTATGTCCTTTCTGAGGAGATCTACCGGCGGGCGTTCCGGGTCAGCAGCCTGTTCTATAATGCCCGCCGGACGCAGATCGAGATGGGGTGCAATGCTGAAAAGTGCATCGTTATTCCAAACGGCGTCCAGTACGAGCGGTTCTGCAATATCCCGCTCAAACAGGAGGATGGCTGGGTGGATATCGGCGCAGTGGTGCGTCTGGCTCCTATCAAGGACGTCAAGACGATGATCTACGCGTTCTTTGAACTGGCCTCCCGGGTACCCAACGTCCGGCTGCACATCATGGGCGGCGTGGATGATGAGGATTATGCGAAAGAGTGCTATGCACTGGTGGAGGAATTACAGCTCAAAAATCTGATCTTCACCGGCCGTGTAGACGTGGTGCAGTATATGCAGAAGCTGGACTTCACCATCCTCACCAGCATTTCGGAAGGACAGCCGCTCTCTGTGCTGGAATCCATGGCAGCCCGCCGTCCCTGTGTGACCACCGAGGTGGGGTGCTGCCGGGAACTGCTGGAAGGCGCCCCGGGGGATACGTTCGGCATTGCAGGCTACTGTGTACCCCCTATGTACCGTCAGGGGCTGGCCGATGCGATGGAGAAAATGTGTGCCAGCCGTACCCGCCGCGAAGAGATGGGGCGCATTGGCCAAAGACGGGTGGATGCTTACTTTCACCACGAGCAGATGCTGGCTAACTACCGCAAAATGTACGACGAAACAGCTAAGGAATATCACTTGGAGTAACCATGGCAGGAATTGGATTTGAATTGAAAAAGCTGTTCCGCCGCAAAGGACTGTTTGCCTCCCTGCGGGCCTACGGCTATGCGGGCATCATCTGCACCGGCCCCATGCTGCTGGGCGTTCTGCTTCAGCTCGGTATTTTGCTGCTCTGCAGCTGGGCGGGCGCCCCGCGGGATCAGCAGGATCTGCTGGTCTGCATGATCACCTATACGCTGCTGTTTTCCCTTACGGTCACCAGCTTCTTTTCCATGCCGGTAACACGGTATCTGGCAGATATGCTGTATGAGGAACAGGAGCAGACCATCCTGCCTTCGTTCTGGGGCTCCAGCAGCATGATGCTTGTACTGGGCTGCACGCTGTATGGGCTGTTTCTGCTTGTTTCAGGAGCAACTCTTTTGCAGGGTCTGCTCTGCCTGTGGCTTTTTGCAGAGATGATCGTGAACTGGAACGCCATGAGTTATCTGACCGCCATCAAGGACTACCGGGGCATCCTCTGTTCGTTTCTGGCAGCTATTGTGCTGGCGTTCGGGCTGGGGTTCGTACTGGTGGTGCTGCTGGGCTGTCCGGTGCTGGAAGGAATGCTCTTTGCTGTGACCATGGGTTACGGCCTGATGATGGTCTGGGATGTAGTGCTGCTCTACCGCTACTTCCCGCAGAGTGAGGAGAGCCCTTGGGCGTTTCTGCGCTGGGTGGATGCGTTCCTTCCGCTGGCCTTTACGGGGCTGTGCACCAACATCGGGCTGTTTGCCCACCTTGTCATCTGCTGGGCAGGCCCGTCGGGCGTACAGGTCAAAGGCCTGTTTTATGGGGCTCCGTACTATGATGTGCCTGCCCTTATTGCGTTTTTGACCATTCTCGTCACGAGCGTAAATTTTGTGGTGTCAGTGGAGGTCAATTTCTACCCCAAATACCGGAATTACTACAGCCTGTTCAACGATGGCGGCGTTGTGGGCGATATCGTCACAGCAGAGGAAGAGATGCTGGCTGTGCTGAATCGGGAACTCCGGTTCACTGCCCTCAAACAGCTGTTCGTCACAGCGGCGGTACTTTCGCTGGAGAACACTCTGCTGGCTTTGCTGCCTCTTGGGTTCAACGACCTGATGCACGGCTACTTCCGCACCCTGTGTGTGGGGTACGGCCTTTACGCCGTGGGCAACACCATCCTGATGATCCTGCTTTACTTCACAGATTACGGCGGCGCTGTTGCAGCCGCCGCTGTGTTTGCTGTCTCTGCCAGCGGGCTTACGGCACTTTCCATGGCGCTTGACCCTGCATTTTACGGATTTGGCTTCCTGATCGGGGCGGCATTGTTTTATCTGGTAACGCTGTTCCGGTTGGATGTCTTTACGGCCAACCTGCCCTATCGGGTGTTGGGGCAGCAGCCTATTGTGGCAGAAACAAAAGCCGGGCGCTTCACCCGGCTGGGGCTGTTCCTGGAACATAAAAAGCGAAAGCCGACGAAGAGTGCAAAACATAGTGCTTCTTGAGGGGAGAGAAAAGATGGAAGATAAGAAACTGATCCCGCGCCGCAGGGTGCTGGGGCTGGGCGTGGCGCTTGCCGGTCTGTGTGCAGGCTGTGCCGTGCTGCCAGCCGGGAGTACAGAGAGCGCTGTCGGCTCACAGGCGGCGTCTGAGGACAAAGCGGTCGATAAGGTGGAAAAAGCCCCCGCATCTGAAATCAACAGTGTCCACCTGCGCGACAATGCAGAGCTGTACAACGTCTACGATGACAGCGGCGTGGTGACGATGTACCTGACCGTGAGCCGGGGCAACGACAGCGAAAATACAAACCACAGCTGGGCAGAGATCAACCATTATTCGGTCTACGATTATGAGGCTATGGGGGTGCCACGCTATCAGGTGAATGGTCTTTTGCAGGTGGGCGATGAAAACGGCCCCATTGTCGGCGAAGTTGGTTACGATACGCTTGCCCCAAACGCCACGGTGCAGATACGTGGTCAGACCTCCAGTGAGAATGCTCAGAAAAACTACAAAATAAAGCTCAAGAAAAACAAGGGCAGCTGGCGCGGTCAGCGCACCATCGCCCTCAATAAGCACATGGGTGAGGGGCTGCGCTTCCGCAATAAGATGGCCTATGACCTTATTAAGGGAATCGACCAGATGATGGGCCTTCAAACCCAATTCGTGCATTTGTACGTCAAAGACCTGACCGACAGCGACAATGGTGTATTTGAAGATTATGGGCTGTATACTCAGGTCGAACAGCTGAATAAGACCGCTCTCAAGACGCATGGAGCAGATCCAAACGGACAACTGTATAAAATCAATTCCTTTGAATTTTTGCGCTATGAAGATATTATCCGCCTCTCAACGGACCCTGCATATGACCAAACTGCATTTGAGGCGCGGCTGGAAATAAAGGGAGACAGTGACCACTCCAAATTGATCGAAATACTGGAAGTTCTCAACGATGAAACGTCGTCCATGGAGGATGAGCTCTTTGCAACGTACTTTGACAAGGAAAATATCGCCTATTGGATGGCATTTCAGCTGCTGACCGGCAACACAGACACTCAAAATCGAAATGTCTACTTGTACAGCCCACAAAACTCCAGCAAATGGTATCTCTGGGACTGGGACAATGACGGTATGCTCCGCCGCCGGGAACGTGAGATCATCAAGTTCTCGGACTCTGAAAGCTGGGAACGCGGCGTGAGCAACTACTGGGGCAATGTGCTGTTCCGGCGCTGTCTGCAAACACAAAGTTACCGTGATATGCTGGATGCTGCCATGAAGGAGCTTTATGCTTACATGAATGAGGAACGCATTCAGTCCATGCTGGAACATTACCGAAGTGTGACGGAAACGTATGTCTGGCAGATGCCGGACCGGATGTATGTCCCTATCACGCATGCCGAATACGAAGATGTTCTGAAGAGCATCTGGCCGGAGATCGAAGAAAACTATAATTACTACTGGGAGAGCTACCGTAGGCCCATGCCATTTTACATTGGCATACCGCAGGCAGCAAACGGTCAGTTACATCTGAATTGGGATCCTTCCTATAATTTTAAGGTCGAGGAAATCTGTTATACGGTCGAACTTGCAAAAGATTATCTGTTTAACACAGTATTCTTCCGGCAGGAAAATCTGATCCTGCCAGAGCTTACAATGTATACGCTTCCTGCTGGACAATATTTTTTGCGGGTCCGCGCAACGAATGCATCCGGTTACACGCAGGATGCGTTTGATTATTATGTTACCGAGGCCGGCAAGCATTATGGCATGATCTGTTTTTACGTCCAGCCGGACGGCAGCATCGTGGAGGATACCTATGAAGAGTAGACCGGGGCAGCACACCGGGCCAAGCCTGTTTGAGCGGGGCAGGAGCCTGCTGGCCCCGCCGCCCTCCCGCACCGGAGAAAAATACCGCCACGAGCTGAAATATCTTATTTCCTATGCGGATAAGGCAGAGCTGGCTGTGCGGCTGGCTCCGGTGCTTCATCTGGACCCTCACGCGCAGCAGGGAGGGTACTTCATCCGCAGCCTGTATTTTGACGATTATTGGAATACTGCTTACGAGGAAAAAGATGCCGGTGTGCTGCTGCGCAAGAAATACCGCATCCGTATTTATAATTGCAGCGACCGCAGTATCAAACTGGAGCGAAAGAAAAAATTTGGCAGTTACATCTATAAAGAAGCTGCGCCTTTGACCCATGCAGAGTTTGATGCGATTCTCGCCGGAGACTATGACTTTCTGCTGCACAGTCCCCGCCGTTTGTGTCAGGAGTTCTACACCGAGTGTGTGTGCAATGTGCTCCGTCCCCGGGTCATCGTGGATTACGACCGCGAACCGTGGATCATGGATGCCGGCACGGTGCGCGTTACATTTGACCAGAATGTCCGGGCAGCTGTGGGCAGCTGGGACATTTTTGACTCCACGCTTCCCACCCTGCCGGTGCTGGAGCCGGGCAAACTGGTAATGGAAGTCAAATTTACAGAGTATCTGCCGCAGGTCGTGCGGGATATCCTCCCGCCCCGTGCGCAGGAGCTGACTGCAGTTTCCAAGTATGTGCTGTGCTGCGATAAGACCGCCTATCGGCACGGGTTTGAATACTGGAACGAAACCTGAGGGGAAAGGATCTGCAAAGAACCATGAGCACAAAAGACTTTATCAAAAAATCTGTCCTGAACGCCTTTACCCAGTATGATGCGCCGAAGCTTGCCGTGGCGCTGCTGGCGGCGTTGGCGCTGGGCATCCTTATTTATCTGGTCTACCGCAAATTCTATACGGGCGTGGTCTACTCCCGCAGTTTTGCAGTTACGCTGGTGGGTATGTGCGTGCTCACCTGCATGGTCACGCTGGCCATCAGTACCAACGTGGTCATCTCCCTTGGTATGGTGGGTGCATTGTCCATCGTCCGCTTCCGCACCGCAGTCAAGGACCCGCTGGATCTGCTGTATCTGTTCTGGTCTATCACTACGGGCATCACGGCGGGTGCCGGAATGTATGCACTGGGGCTGGTCACGGCAGCTGTCATGATCGTTATGATTTACCTGTTCTCCCACTGGCAGGCCAAAGGCCGGGTGTACATTGCGGTGATCCACTATGTGGGGACCGAGGCCGGAGACGACATCGTCTGGGCGCTGGGGCGCATCAAGTATGCGGTCAAATCCAAGACCATGCGGGGCGAAAACACCGAGATGGCAGTAGAGGTATTCTGCAAAGATCCCAATATGGAATTTGCAGACCGTATCCGCGCAGTAAAGGGGGTGCAGGATGTCACCCTCATCCAGTATAACGGGGAGTATCATGGGTAAAATTTCAAGGATCCTGGCGGCAGGGCTCTGTCTGCTGTGGATGGGAGCTGCAATGACCACATCGACCACAAAGACAAGGACCTATGCTGCGGACGACAGCGCATTTCCCAATGCCCAGATCGGTTATGCCCCGATGATCGATACCGCAGAGGCAGGCGATGCAGCGCTCCGCTATCTGGAACTTACATGGCGGGAGGCAGAGCCGGAAGAGGGCGTGTATGCGTGGGAGGCAATCAGCGAAAAATACGACTTTGCCTCACTGCGGGAGCAGGGGATCCACCTGGTGCTCCGCTTTGTCTGCGATGTGCCGGGACAAGAGACGCATCTGGATATCCCGGACTGGCTTTATGCGCAGACGAAGGATGGCAGTTGGTACGATACAGATTATGGGAAAGGCTACTCTCCAAACTATGCTAATGTGGTGTTCCGGGCTGCGCATCATCGTGTGCTTTATGCTCTGGCGGAGTTTTTGGGTACGGATAATTTTGCTTCCTATGTGGAACTGGGCAGCCTTGGTCACTGGGGCGAGTGGCACATCAAAAGTGAAGATGGCTTGGTATCCATGCCGGACGAGACGATCCGGGACGAATATGCCGCAGATTATCTTGCAGCTTTTCCTACGGCAAAGCTGCTGATGCGCAGGCCGTTCCGCTTCGCGGCAGAACAGGGCCTCGGCCTTTATAATGATATGACCGGCGAGGAAAAAGACACCATGGAGTGGCTGGGATGGATCGCAGAGGGTGGCTGGTACGGCAGCGACCCCAATGCCCTGACGCCTATGCCGGATTTCTGGCAGGATGCTCCAGTGGGCGGCGAGTTCACCAGCAGCCTTTCCATGCAGGATATGCTGGGAAAGGAGCTTCCCCGTACGCTGCACCTGTTGGAGGCATCGCACATGAGTTTTCTCGGACCCAAAACGGCATCGATAAAGTATGTGAAAGGATATAATGCCGTGCTGAAGCAGCTGGGCTATCGGCTCCGGGTAACAGAGTTGAAGCTGACTCCCTGTGCAGACGGCGTTTACGCAGAGCTGACTGTGGCAAACAAGGGCGCAGCACCATTCTACTGGGAGTGGCCCGTGAATCTTTATGTGGAGGATGCAGCAGGCAGCACTTTGTACACGGCGCGTCTGCCGCTGTCCCTGCCAGAGCTGATGCCGGGGAAGAGCCAAAAAGTATCGGTCACACTGGAAGGGGCAAATGCACAAGAACTGCTTTGCGGAGGGTGGAAGCGCTTATTCCGCAGCCCAAAACATCTGACTATTGGAATCGTGGATCCAATGACGAGCCGTGATGCAGTGCGGTTTGCCATGAAGGCGGCACGGAAAAACGGAAGAACTGTTTTGCTGTAGGCTGCCGTGCAAAAAGTAGAATTTCATAGGATTTGATTTTGATGTGCGGTCATTCAAACCAATGCCGTCAAGTCGGTGGGGAATAGGGCGATTTTATTTGTCGGAGAGTAAGTGCACGGTTTCTGCACACTTTCTGCACACCGTTTGCACATTTGCCCGAATTGGGGGCTTTTCTGCGCATGGTTTGAACAGCCTGCTTTCCTTTGCATAAAAAGAAGAGAAGTTAGGCGAACAAGGCTCTCGTTAACTCTCTGCGTTCGTCTGCGTCCATCAGCCGGATGGCTTCAAGAATCTCCTTACCAGAGATTTTTGTTGCCGCCGGCTTTTCATTTTGCTGGGGCTGGGGAGCTGCCGGGATCAGGTCTTGGGAATAGAAGTTTGCTTCGATTTTCTCGGTCAACTCCAGACGGGGCTTGTCTTGCGTGTGGGCGTAGGTGTCCATCAGGACGGATGCAGTGGCATGGCCGGTGTTGCCCTGCACTGATTTGAAGTCACCATCCGACTGCAAGAGCTGGTAGGTGGCACTGGAGTGCCGCAGACCGTGGAACACGATCTGCTCAAACTCGGGGTGCGCTGAGCGCCACTGCCGATACCACTTGGTGAGGAGTTCCGGCGCAATGGGCAAGCCATCCGGGAGCCGGAACAGCTGCCCGCAGTTGCTGTACTTCTCTGGGGCGTTCTGCT
>OGXG01001563.1_pt1 | contig 11202 bp, 14 predicted proteins | sample 1576251 | NCBI WGS metagenome assembly OGXG01 (sample SAMEA3541533, study PRJEB24748) | human gut metagenome | biome: human gut; feature: human-associated habitat; material: faeces | place: China | collected 2012
CTATCTTGCTGGGGAAATCGAGGAAGGCGGTTGGCTCGTCCAGGATGATGATGCGCCTCTTTGCATTTCTTTTTATATTCAATATGAGAAATAGAGTGCATCACATCCGACGGAAGCAGATTACGGTTCAGATTCGGAAAAATCTGTTGCAATGACTTTCCTCGGTTCTCTCCCACAATTTTATGAAATGCATCATTTGACCATATGATCATTCCATTCCCATCAAGCAGTGCATACGGAACAGGAAGCTGTTGTAACAAATAATTCTGCACCTGACTCTGCTCAAACATAAAATCCATACATTCTTTGATGATCTCTTGTTTGCTTCGGGAATAAATGATCATCTGAAAAACTAAAAATACGACTAGTGAGACCGCTAAGATCACTCCACATCGAATATCCAAGAAAAAGAACACAATGTCTACAAAAGCCAGAATAAGCAATGCCCATAATGGTCCTTGAAGATACTGTTCTATCTTTGTTTTCTTCATAATGTCCATTTTTTTCTCCTGATTTGATTCTTACAATTATCCTTTATTATAACTCAATTGCATGAATTTGTACATTATATTTAACGAAAGCGAGATATTTGTTCAATTTACGCAATTTTCTTAATTATTTTGACATGTCTGTCGCAGTGCGATCTTGCCCGGAGGGCTTTTTGTATCATAGGGGATTCCATCGGAATTTCTATGATACAAAAAAGAGCTATACCGCAACATACGTCACAATATAACTCTTCATTATCTGCTTAAAATTATTCAGCTGTATATGGCATTAAAGCTAAATGTCTAGCTCTCTTAATAGCTCCTGTAACAGCTCTCTGATGTTTAGCACATGTTCCTGTAATACGTCTTGGAAGGATTTTTCCTCTTTCAGATACGTATTTCTTTAATGTTGCTACATCTTTATAATCGATTACAGCATCGGCTTCTGTACAGAATGCACATACTTTTCTTCTTCTACGTCCGCCTCTTCTTCTCATTGGAGAATCGCCTTTTGTATAAGCCATGATTTCTACCTCCTATTTAACTAAATGGTAATTCTTCTTCCAAACCATCCGGAATATTCATAAAACCATCGGCGCTGCCCAGGTCAGATGTATTCGCGGATGGAGCCGGATTGTTATGCTGCGGTGCGGAGTATCCTCCGTTGTTTCCACCTGCATTTTTGCTCTCTGCAAACTCCTGCTCTTCCACGATCACTTCTGTTGTGTATACTTTCACACCATCTTTGTTCGTGTAGCTTCCTGTCTGGATACGTCCGGAAATTGAGACACGCATTCCCTGATGGAAATACTTCTCAGCAAACTCTGCGGAACGTCCGAATATAACACACGGAATAAAATCCGCTGTCGGCTCACCGTCTCTTCTGAATCTGCGATCTACAGCAAGTGTATATCTTGCAACCGCTGTAGCATTGTCTCCCTGTGAATATCTCACTTCCGGATCTCTTGTCAACCGTCCTACTAAAACTACTTTATTCATATATACCTCTTTCCGCTTATATTATGCTTCCTCTTTCACGCATAAATATCTGAGTACATTGTCCATAATGCGGATACGCTGCTCTACTTCAGCTGGAACTGTACTTTCAGCCTCGAAGTGGACGAAGTAGTAAAATCCTTCTTTCATCTTCTGGATCTCGTAAGCGAATCTTCTCTTGCCCCACTCATCAACGTCTGTTACATTTCCGCCGAAACGAGTGATCATGGCTTTCACTTTCTCGATTACATCCGCTCTTGCTTCATCCTCGAGTTTTGCGCTTACAACAACAGCTAATTCATACTTGTTCATGCTCTTTTACCTCCTTATGGTCTCTGGCTTCCGGATTCTCCCGGAAACAAGGAATGTTGATCCCCTGTATGGATATAATTCCAACAGTATGTCACAATTTGACATGATACCATAAGAATGTCTTAGTTTCAAGCTTTTTTTGTAATTTGCCTGGTATTTTTTTCAACCAGTTTTCTTGAAACCATGATCTGATGACCACATCCCGCACACTTTAACCGGAAATCTGCTCCGACACGCAGGATTTCCCACTCATAACTGCCACACGGATGAGGTTTTTTCATTCTGATCACATCACCCACATCAAATTTGTCTGCCATAAAGCACCTCGTCAATAAATCAATCTACTTAATACTTACTGATAATTTTTATCTGATAGCTTTTTATACTCTCCCGATCAATACTCTCCGGCAAGAACTCCCTGAAGCAGAAATCTCTCGTCCTCTTTTACATTGGTGCAGGTAGACAGGCTGACAATCTGAGACTGTGCATTGACCTCTACATCCACCTGATAATTGGAAGATTCCCTGCACAAATTCAGATAGCTTTCAAACTCTTCATCTGAATTGTATGTAAGATTATAAGCATCTGACGTATCCTTCACCACCGAAGCAGCAAATACTTTATACATCCGTACTTTTCCATCCGGTGTATAAATATAAAACTCAGGATGTGCCTTGCAGAAATCTTCACTTTCATATTCTTTCAACTGAGAGAACATTTCTCCACCGATCTTTAAGTTATGTCCGTAGATCATCGTATTACGGTCTGCAAAATCTGAATCACACCGCATATCCATAAAAATCGCTCCCAGCTTATTGTCATTTGCTGAAAATGTCTTTGTCAGGTATTCCTTATTATCTGAACTTTTTACGACCGGATAACTGATGATCGAAGGCTCATCAAACCGTATCCATGCTACTGTATCTGGATTTTCTGCCCGAAGTGCATCAAAATCCACACTGAAGCCTTCTCCCTGCTCATTCGTCTTGATCGCAATCTCTTTGATCTTATCATACTCTGCTCCACCCGAATAATACGGTACAAGCATCGTTACTAACTGAAAAACGGAAAATACAAAAACGAAAACCGCAACGATCAGAACCGCTGTCGAGCCAACATTAAATGCCGCTCTTTTCTTTTTCTTATTTTTTGCATTTGGATTTTGCTTTCTGCTATTTGGACTCTGTCCTCTTCTGTCATTTTCCTGGCGACGTTGTCCTGCCTGCGTTTCACTCTCTCCCACCGGACGGCGGCGTGCTTCCTGCGTTCCGCTCTCTCCTGCCGGTCTGCGACGTCTTTCCTGCGTTCCACCCTCCTCCACCGGACGGCGGCGTGCTGTCTGCTGCCGTTCTTCTTTCGGACGGCGGCGGATTCCGTCTCCGCGGTCTTCGCCCTGTCTTCCCTGGTGATTCAAATCTTTTTCCATGCCTCTCTCCTTCACACTTTCCCCTCAGGGAATCTGCTGTCTTCTTCGTTCCTCTGATTCAGATCATTCTGCATTAAATAGCTCTGTATGCAAAAGGCCTGCCACAGGCAGCTTCTCTTGCATCCTTTGCCATTAAAAACCAAGTGGCTCATCCACGAGAATGATCTTAAACCGGTTCTTGATCCTGCTGAATCTTGTCACCAGAATCTCTGCACAGATACAGTCATCACTCTTACAGTTAAAGCAGCTTCCATTCTTTACACACGGAGTATTAATGCCAAATCTCTGTGCATTGATCGGCCCTGCCTCATTTCTTGCACGGCTCATGGCATCTTCCTGTGTCTTTACTACCTTGTTCATTCCGACGATCAGAAGTACATTCTTCGGGCCGAATGCATAAGCTGCAATACGGTTTGCATTTCCATCAATATTAATAAATACACCATCTTCACTCATCGCATTCACACTTCCAAGAAACCAGTCCGATGTAAATGCCTTTAATGCGATCTCATGGCGTTCTTCCACTGTAGCAGCTTTATCTCTGTCATAAAATACATAATCATCGGAACAGACTGCATCGATCAGACCGCACTCTCTCACCGAAGCTGAACCGCCCATATTGATCGTACTTCCCTTTGGAATCAGTTCCAGTGCTTTCTTCACTGCTTCTTCTTTCGTCTTCACATAATATGCTTCCATATTTCTGGATTCAAGTGCCTTGACAACTCTTTTGCCAAGTGCCTCATTTCTCATCTCTCTGACATCCATTTTTTGACCTCTTTTCTTTTATGCAGTAAAACCAGTATACCACGAATTTCTTTTTTATGTTGTTAAAATCTCTGCATCCGCAACGTAATATTCTTCCCCCGTTTCCAGGCAGAGACATCCCAGTCGTCCTCCAAATGCAGGAAATGCCGCTCCACAATCTATATCCGTCAGCCATCCATCCTCACTGTGCCAGATCTTTGCCGGTCGATTCGTATTTCCACGAATCGTAAAAGCCGGTACATGACCGACCACCGAATGATATCCGGGAATCCCTTTCCCCCGATCAATCATTTCAGTACTCCAAAGCATTCGTTCTTTTCTTTTCCAAAATGAAAGCACCTCTTCTGTACAGGCATGGGCAAGAAGCCAACATTCCCCATCAATCCTCAGCTTTTTATATAAAGGCATTTTCCTCATAAATTCCACATATTCCGGCAGTCTTTCCCTGGTTCTGCGACTGTCCATCAGAAAATCATAAGTATTATAATAGTACCGGTTGTGAATCTTATCCGGTACTGTATCATACCAATCCACAAATGCGTCCTCATGATTTCCTTTTAATGCAATGATATTTTTCCGTTCCATTGCCAGATCCAGCACACCTGCCGGGTCAGGTCCCCGGTCAATCAGATCTCCTAAAACATAAAGTCTGTCTGCCTCTGAAAATGCAATCTTTTCCAGCATCTGATCCAGAAGATGACCCATTCCATGCACATCAGAGATTGCGTATGTTCTCCCCATCTGCTTTTCCTCCCTGCCTTTTCAACAGTTCCCGAATTGTATATGCCACACCAGATTCTATATTGGACTTTGTTATATACTTTGCAGCCTTTTTACTTCTTCGTCTCCATTTTCCATTGCAACCGCTGCTCCAATTTCTGCGTTCCTGAAAAGTATACCTTTTTTCTTCAAAAAAAGAAAGAGCCTGATGTGATATGACCTCAACTTGCATCACACCACACCGGACTCTTTCTTATATTATACTTTTGTTATCTTAAGATACCAGGGTTAAAAGGTCTGACACCACGTGTGCTCGCACACTAGTATAACCGTTATTAATTAACTGGACTTTTGAATTGGCAACGTATCAACCACCACCTCTTCACTTGAATTAATTTCTTCAAGCTTATACTTCCAGTGATATACGACAGGTTGTTCGTTTACTTCATCGAAGTATCTATAGATACGCTGCACAAGTTCATCCTTAGTTTTTACACGTATGCCTTTTAGCATCTGACGTGTGAGTTTACTAAAGAATCCCTCAACAAGATTCAACCATGAACCATGCTTGGGAGTAAACACAAATTCAAATCTTCCCGGCTTTGTCGCAAGGTATTTTCGGGTTTCCTCTGAAGAATGAACTTTCAGATTATCCAATACCAGACGAATCCGGTCAGTCTCCGGATATTTTGAATCAAGTATTTTTAGAAACTCAATATATTCCTTGCTGCTGTGTTTATCTTTTACAAGCGGAATTGCCTCCCCTGTTTGTAAGTCGATTCCAGCAAGCAGTGAAATAGTTCCAAGACGTTTATATTCATAATCACGGCTGACCGTCTTGTGATTTTCATCCGGCAAGAGGTCTTCTGTGGTATTGGCAATTGCCTGAATTCCGGGTTTTTCATCATAGGAAAGTACATGTACAACCTGTTCATCCTCCTTAAACGGAATGAGCTGTCCCTTCTCGTCAAACTGTAAAGACAATTGTTTATATACAAGAAGAACATTATGCATTTTCTGGTCAAAATCAGGGTCACGATTTTCGCAGTAATAAGTTATTTTGTTAGGCTTAATATCCGCTTCTTCCAGTATTGTGCGGACCTTTGACTGACTGATTGTTGACAACCTTGTATGACCTGCTTCTTCGGCAAATTTATTAATATGTTTTGTAAGAAGAGCACGCGTCCATACTTCTGCTGAATATCCAAGATTGACAGGCTTCTGACAGGCGATATTTATTATCCAGGCTTTTTCATCATCGGTTATTTCAGCATTCCTGCCACGACCGGGTGCATCAAACAGAGCATTTTCCACACCACCCTCAAGGTATTTATTGATACAGAGCATGACGCTTTTGCGATTCATTCCTACTTTGTCTGCAATATGGTCAACTGAAATACCTTCTGCTTTGAGTAGTAAAATTCTTGCCCGAATTACTGTCTGGGCTTGAATTGTTCTTGCACGCATCTGAGTTTCAAGATATAAACGTTCGTCCTCGCTAAGATTAATAGTGGATGCTTTTCTTCCCATAGTTTAATGCTCCTTTTGATTTGATGAGAACAGTATACTACAGAAAAGAAATATAGTCCATTTATTTAAAAACTTTTGTACTAGTTTCTGCGAAATAATTTTATCTTTTATTATGTCATTGCTCTCATGAATCTTATCGACATATCCCTGTCCCTGATCCATAATCATCTGCATTTCCTTTGTACGTTCCTTCATTCTCAGACGCTCCTCAATCTGCTTTCTATAATATCTGTCATATACAGCCTGTTTATTTTTATATTCGTCATATATTTCATTAGATACTATAAAAATCATATTATCTCTGATTTATATGCTACTATTCCATTGTAATAGATCATTTTTCCGCATCAATCACAATCCCCCAATCTGATATATTATGCTTTAGCCAGTAATCCCTTGAAATATCCAGTAATTTTACTGTCATTGGTTTTTGGAGATATCTTCTCTGCACGCATTCCATAACCATATACTCTCCATTTTTCTTTACACATAGAAAATCAGATGTAAACTCTCCTTCTGGCAGACTTTCAAGTTGAACATTACAGCGTATTTCTACAATGTTCTTGTCCTCTTGAAGTATATCCGCATATTTTGATTGAATTGCATCGTAAAATCGGCATACTTCTTTTGACTTGCTTAATGCTCTTTTTTCGCAACGTCCTTTGTAATTCTTTTTTCTCATTTAGCACCTTACCTTTCCCCATTTTCAGCTGGATTTTTCCCAAAAATGTTCCCAAAAACGCAGATTTTTTCCAAAAACAAAATTTCTGGGAAATCCGAAATGCCCGGAAACCATTGATTTTACTGCATTTCTTCACATTTTTAATTTTCCCAAAAACGAAGTTCCCAAAAATCTCTATGTTCTTGTGTAATCATCTTTATCCCCGATGATGCAAAAATTTTTATCCTCTGACAGAAGTAAGGACTAATTTTCCCAAAATTATTGGGGACAAATAAAATCTATGTTTTATCTCTGAAAATGGCGTATTTATAAGGTTTTTTGCCGTGTAGAAACAAAAAACCTTGAGGTACAAGCTGATTTTTGCTCATATCTCAAGGTTTAATTTCTTTTGTTGGTCGCTAATCATTTTTGCCTTTTACAGGATAATGATTATTGCCCTTTTACACCAACTATTCAAACTCGGGTGCGGATAAAATAATCCCGGCACTTTTTAGTACACATTTGTATTATTTTGTATTCATATTCTCTGAATTATATCTGATATTTTCCTATCACCAAATTATTAGAGCCAAAATAGAGCCAGACAAAACTATTTTTTCTGCTTTAATTGCTCCACTACCAATACAATATGTTCATCTAACTTTCTCTTTAAGAAAAATCACAAAGTTCCTTCAATCTATTTTTTATAGATACTTCCACCTTTGCAAGCTTTTCCAGTAACATTTCAACTGTTTTCTCGCCTTTTGCATAATCAATTTTACCATATTCTCCTGCAAATAAACATTTTGCCATATCAAACCAGTAATCAAAATCATCTTGCATTTGTACTACAAATGCAGTAGATTCTTTGAATACTGTTTTAGGAATATAGGCTTGATGAAGAAGCACTTCATTTTTAAGCATTTTTATCAACTCTGTATATTTTCCAAAACACACCTTAAAGGACTCACATTTAGCTTCTCGCTCAAGTTCTTCATCTATTTTTAAACATTCGAACAAATCATGTTCAAGTGGAACTATTTCTGCAAAAATAGGCTCTATCTTCTCATAGTAATGCATTTCACGGTTTAACAATATTTCAAAAGCTCTATCAGCCCGTGATAGCTTATTTCTATATTTTTCCAGTTCTTTCTCAAAAGTAGATTCTATACCTGTCTCAAAAAGTTTTAGAAATAACTTCTTAAAAATTGTCAAAACCCCTACTAATACAACTGCTCCTCCACCTACAGCAGCGATTAGCTCTTTTAATACTTCCTGCATAATGCTCCCTTTTCTAAATTATTTGATATCCAAATCTTTGATTCTAACATATTTTAATAGTACATCTCCTAGACTCGTACATAATAATAAATCATTACTTCCGCCTCTTCTGCAAACCAAGTATCTTTAGCAAATTGTGCTTTATCATCAATAATTATTTTCGCTACACATTCTTCTTTTTCACCCCATCCAATCTTAGACATTGCCATTTCTTTAATCACGAAATTTTTAAACCCTAAGCCTTCTAATTCCGCTTTCACTTCTTCATAATTTTTTCCCAAAAAATATTTCTGGTTCTGTCCAATTTTAATTTCCCCCGGATGTTCCAACGCAATTTCTTCCTCTGTCTTGGCTTCAAAGTATTCGATTACTACTTCAGAACTCCGTTTATACCAGCCATCTTCTGTAGAGCCATTTACCATAATAGAAATAACATTTCCCTCTTTAACTTTTATTGCTTCTGTATTTCTCACAGTTTCAATATTCATAAATCCCATAGTTGAAAATTTCGTTTCAATGTCGGCAACATTCTTTCCAAGCATTTTCTTTATAATCACTTCAACCGGAAGATTTTTCTCCGCCTCAGGTGATTTAGAGTTTATATATTCAAGAATATTCTGATACCGTTCGCTCTGCTCCCATTCTTTTCCTTCATATGCCCGAACTGCATTTAACGGATGATCGTAGTTTTGGAAAAGAATAAATTCTAAAGTTTTATTCCATGCATTATTATTTACCAAACCTTTATACTCAAGTGCCTGTTCCATAAAAGTTCCTACATTTGCTTCTGCCATAATATCTTTATCATATCCAGCAAAGCGCATCATTACTTCTGTATTTTTCTCAGCTGTTCCATCACAAATAATAGCCGCTCTATCTGCTGAGAATTCACTACATCTCATCCAATACGCAAAAGCAAGCTGAATAGGATACATTGCTATATTACCTAATCCAGAGACAAATGATGATGCTCCATTCAAAATAGCTCGTCCCATAGTAGTATATAACGTATGGTGGCATGCAATATGTCCACACTCGTGTGCCAATACTGTCGGAATCAATTCATCAGGCAACGTCTCAAATAATCCGGAAGTAATTACAATAAATGGTTTTGTATCTCCATATGTATATGCATTGGGATTCACATCCAATTCTACAAAAAGCTCAGGAACATCAATCCCTAATTTTTCACAAATCGGTGGTAACATATTGTAGTACTTCGCCATCTGATTATTATTTAAATGTAAGTTTGTCGACATATTGATAAGTCTAAATTGTTGCTCACTCCAAATTTTCATAAATGCTTTCATTACCTGTGAAAAGCCTGGTATTGCTTTCAACGCTGCCATTGCAGCCTTATCCGAATCATGTAAATACAACTTATAATCTAACGCCATCTTCATCTACTCCTTTGTTTCCCACTAATCACACATTCATTTTTTATATTAAGACTATTATACACCATCTGCTGTTATAGGAAAAGCGAAAGCAAGCCCTATCTAAGAACTTGCCTCCTCATTCTAAGCATATACAATCTCTTTATCCACCATCTTCCTTGCACACGCTTGTATATTGTTCATTCTCGCTACCCATTCCATCTGATTTTCTGCCTTTAACTGTTCCGTGATCCCCTGTGCCTGTTTCATCTGCTCTACAATTCTTTCAAAGCGTTCCTGTGCCTGTTCTTCTATATCTGCAAGATAACTATTCAGCCTGCCACTTGTAAGCAGAGTAATATAAACCGCTCTCTTATACTCTTTCAAATAGTGTTTATGTCTTTGTCCCCATACGCCGATAAATCTTTGTTCTTCCTCCGGCAAGGTAAGACAGGGAATAAGATAATCCCCATGTCTGATATAAGTGCCGCCCATTTCCTTAAAAATTGTTTTCTTCATAATCGTTTCCACCTTTCTTATCGTTCTCTATCTATAGATTTTTTCTTGCCTGACCGTTTCGGCTGCTGTCTGCCTTCCTGCTGATAGTGGTGCAGCTTTTCTAATACGCTTGCTTTTTTCGGTTGTTCTAACCAATTTTCTTGTTTCTGCTCCGTCTGATTTTTCCATGCTCTCAATTCTTCGTTGTATTCCATAATCAGTTCTTCTGCCTTATTATAGACCTTCTGAAAAGATTGCACATTTGGATAACCTTCTCGTTTTACAATCTGCTCCATACTCCTGTGTAGACGTTTTTCCAAATCCTCTAACAGTTCAATTCGCCCTTCCAGAGATTTTCTTTCTTTGCCTTTAAATAGTCCTCGTAACTCTGACAGTTGCTTTTTCAAAGAAGAAATATCCTGCTGTGTGCGTTTTATCTCCCTTGACTGTCTCTGCAATTCGTACATGAGTTTCTGTATATCTTTCCACTCCTGTAAATCAATCTTTGGCACAGGTCTTGGTGGCAGTTTAAATTTGAAAATCACTTCCTGTAAAAAGTCTTTTGCCCCTCGGATAATCTGACGGAACATATCCGGCAGCCAACCATGTGTCCTGATAGATTGTAACGTTTCATCTGTGATTTTTTCCTGCTTGATCTTCAAAATATCTTCTTCGGGAACACCCTCGACTAATGCCACATCAACTGTCCGATTCCATTCCTGCCTTGCCGCATTGTCCGCCTTTATCTCCTCTGCTTTCGGATTGTTCTTTCCTATTTTCTTGGTTGCCAGATATATGCCGCCCTGTTGGAATACAGAAAGTTTTTCTGATTCTTCTTTTACATAGCAGTTAATTGTATCCGTAAAAAGTTCTTTCACTTCTTTGGTAAAGACTTTATTCTTAAACCATTCCTCTTTTTTTGTGAAAATATGACTTTCATATACTTCCCCTTTAGGGATAATACTGCACCCGGTTCGGATATTTCCCTGCTCGTCTAAAATCTCTTTTTTCGTGCGTCTATGCTTTCCCTGTTCATCATAAAACATATTTCGGGTGGCAATCTTCACTTCGGGCTGTTCCAACATTTTCCGTTCGCTGAATACCAAATGGATATGATAATTCGTCTTTGTCTTGTTGTGATGAAGG
>OGXG01001569.1_pt1 | contig 11177 bp, 10 predicted proteins | sample 1576251 | NCBI WGS metagenome assembly OGXG01 (sample SAMEA3541533, study PRJEB24748) | human gut metagenome | biome: human gut; feature: human-associated habitat; material: faeces | place: China | collected 2012
GACAAAATCATTCAAGAACAGAAAACTGGTAGCGGTTCCTAAGGAAGATTGGATTGTTGTAAAAAACACCCATGAAGCTATCATTGATGAAGAAACCTTTGAACTGGTACAGAAATTCATCAGTGTAAAGAAAAGACCAAATAAGACTGGACGACCAAATATGTTTGTGGGGCTTGTAAAATGCCCCGACTGTGGACGCAATATGGCGTTCTCCAATCCAAACGGGAGAGAGCCGAGATTTCGTTGCAGGACATATGCCAGAAACAGCAACCTCTGCACAACTCATGCAATTTCCTATGACACATTAGTGAAGATTGTCATGGACGACATTCAAAAGCATATCAAGAATATGGAAACATTAGGCGACCAGTTCATTGAAGAAATGAGGGTGTTGAGTGAATCCGGCGGCGGTAAGAAAATCAAGCAGTTTAAACAGGAATTGGAACTGGCAGAAAAGCGTATTGCTGAAATTGACAGTATCATAATGAAGCTGTTTGAGCAGAATGTAGCAGGAAAGATTTCTGATGGACGTTTTGAGAAAATGTCTGTAACTTATGAAAATGAGCAGAGAGAACTTGAAGAAAGGCGTAAGGCATTAAAAGAGAAAATCGAAGCCGAGGACTACAAGACGAAAAATACAAACCAATTTTTAGAAACCATACGCAAGTATGAAAACGTAACAGAGTTAAACCGTTCTATGCTGGTTGAACTGATTGACAGTATATATGTGTATCAAGCAGAGGGAACCGGCAAAGAACGTACTCAAAAAGTGGAAATCAATTATAGATTTCTTTGTGAGTCCCAATGTGGTATTGCATGAAGGAAATACACGAACTACGGCAGTATTTTTTATTAAGTATCTTAGAACACTTGGATTTGATGCAACTAACGACATTTTTGCGGAGAATGCATGGTATTTATAATACAAGTAAATCAAGAAAATTCCTTACATCAATATAAAAAAAGAGATACTAGAATACTTAAAAGTCAGCGATTAAAAGAAATAGTAGAGATCAGTCAAAGTATGCTTAAAGGAGACTATGAAGGATTAAGAAAAAATCGGATGATCTGTGCAGAGAGTTTTAAGATGGCAGCCATCTTTACGCATACAGACATTAAAGAAGAAGACTTACTAGGAGGAGATGAAATCAATATGTGTAAGGCAATGGATCAATTATTTCAAAGATTTGAAAATCAAGGAATGGAGAAAGGAGAAACTATTGGATTTGAAAAAGGAAAACTCAATACTTTAAAAGAACAACTTAAAGTAAAATTAGGAACTTTATCAAGTCCTTTAGAAAAACAACTTACAGAAACATCGCTAGAAAAATTGAATGAACTTACATTAAATATCTTTAACATCAATAGTGAAGAAGATGTTTTAAAAATTATTAATTAAAAAATAAACAGTTTGAAATAAATGCTATCTCAAACTGTTTTTTAATGTAAATTATTCAATTAAAAGAAAGATTTAAAGGAGTAGTTGATTCTTTTGTACCATGAGGAAGACGTTTTTTTAAAGGAATGACTTTAAAACCAGGGCATAGATACATAAAAGGGGAATAACGTAATTCATGGCTAAGTATAGAAATAACTGTTTTTTGATCTAAAGATGTATAAACATCAAAAACAAGGTCAAAATCTAAAGGATGAATGTTTTTTAATTGAATGCGAGAATCTTTATGATTTTTAATCATTAATTTAAAAATGTGATAGTTACCTGCTGTAATACATAATTTCATGAAAGCACCTCCTTTTATAGTTTGAACAAAAGCATAAATAATATGATTAAAAATAGACAATTTTTATTAAAAAAATTATAATAAAGGAAACGGGGAGCTTTTTGCTGAGAGTAAGTATTGACTTAGACCCATAACCTGATTTGGATAATGCCAACGTAGGATAATATCGCACGATTTTTAGGCGGATATACTCATTGGCGGTATATCCGCTTTTTGAATGTGTGGGTGATTATGAATAGCTGTAAAGAGATACTGATGAATAATTTTATAGAAAAGCTTAAGTCACGCAGTCCTTTGATTCACAACATCACAAATATGGTTACTATCAATGATGTGGCCAATATTGAGCTGGCATGTGGGGCCAGGCCTATTATGGCTATGGCACCGCAGGAGATGGATGAGGTCACGGGTATCTGCGATGGGCTGAACCTGAATATAGGCACTCCCTCTGAGGAGCGCTTTGAGGCGATGCGCATTGCTGCGAGGATGGCAGCGAAAAAGAACATTCCTATTGTGCTTGATCTGGTTGGTGTGGGCGTTAGCCGCTTCAGGATGGATTTTGTGTTGAGCCTGCTTGACGAGGTGCATGTGGATGTGATTAAGGGCAATTTGTCTGAGGTCAAGGCTGTTATGGAGCATGGCAGGTGCGATGGCGGCGTGGAAGTGACCGATACGGCAGATGCGTCTGATGCAAAGGCGCTTGCGTGCAGGGCGGCCCTGCAATATGGCTGTATCTGTGTGATTACAGGTGAGACCGATTATGTGGCAGAATTATGTGATGAAGCTGATTGCTATGACAATAATCAAAGAAGTCTGATGAGTACTGATGCGATGGATACCGGTGTGATGGATAATTGTGTAGTGAATGCTGTTGCATTGGATGCTGACGGATACACGCATAATTACAGGGTAGGAAGCATCACAGGCGGCCATCCTATGATGAAGAGGGTGACAGGCACCGGATGTATGCTTTCAGGGCTCATTTGTGCGTTTGTTGCGGCTGATTGCGATGATAAATACGGTGCAGTCACGGCAGCACTTAGCTGCATGAAGAGTGCAGGCGCTCTTGCTGCCTCTGATATGTCAGAGCATGGCAGAGAGACAAACAGCTGTTATTTCATTAAGCCCGGAAATGCTGCATACAGGGACAGGCTGATTGATGCAGTATATCATATATGCAATGGTGATTATGAACAGATGTGAATATCGCTATATGACAGACAATTGGTATGCAGGTTATGGGTCTTATATTTGGAAAACAACAGGATAAGAGGTGAAAGGTATATATGAACGAAACTGATTTAAAGCTCTACGCTATAACAGACAGGCAGTGGCTGCACGGAGCGAGGCTTTCTGAGCATGTGAAGCTTGCAATAGAGGGCGGAGCCACTATGATTCAGATCCGTGACAAGGATATTCTGAGTACGGATTCTGATGCAGGGCTTAAGGATGAGTATAATGAGGCGCTTGAGATAAAGAGAATCTGTCATGAGCACAAGGTGCCGCTCATCATCAACGATAACGTGCAGTTTGCAATTGATATAGATGCCGACGGAGTACATCTGGGTCAGGATGACATGAATCCGGCGGAGGCAAGGAAGCTTCTTGGAACTGACAAGATAATAGGAGTCACGGCAAAGACCGTGGAGCAGGCAAAGAAAGCACAAGCTGATGGCGCTGACTATCTGGGAAGCGGAGCCGTGTTTGGCTCTACCACAAAGCTCAATGCAAAGCCTATGACAAAGGAGCTTCTGCGTGAAATCACGGCGGCTGTCGATATACCGGTTGTTGCAATCGGAGGCATAAATGCAGACAATGCGGTCACGCTAAAGGGCACAGGGATTGCAGGAATCGCCGTGGTAGGAGCGATATTTGCAAGCGCAGATATAAAGGCTGCAGCCAAGGAACTCGCAGAAATATGCGAGAAAATTTTGTAATCACAGTATGACATACTGCTATAACTACAGTAATTAAACAATATTTTGAATATACTGAACAGTTACGAAAAATCACAACATTCAGTAGAAAGGAGCGTAAATATGCATACAGCACTTACAATTGCGGGAAGCGATTCAAGCGGTGGCGCAGGCGTGCAGGCCGATTTAAAGACCATGCTTGCAAACGGTGTGTTTGGCGAGAGCGTAATCACGGCACTCACGGCACAAAACACCATGGGAGTTGATGCGGTGATGAATGTACCGGCTGATTTTATCGAGGCACAGATGAAGGCTGTTTTTACGGATATTTATCCGGATGCGGTGAAAATCGGTATGACATCATCGGTAGATACGATTGAGGCGATTGCCGCAGGTCTTGTAAAATACAAGGCAAAAAACATAGTTTTGGACCCGGTGATGGTCGCTACAAGCGGAAGCAGGCTGCTTGAAGAAAATGCAGCAAACACTCTGATGGAGAAGCTGTTTCCACTGGCTGACATCATCACGCCAAATATCCCTGAGCTTGAGGTGATATCAGGCAGACAGATTGAAAGTACAGATGACATCATAGAGGCATCAAAGGCTGTTTATGATAAATACGGCTGTCCGGTTTTAAGCAAGGGAGGTCATTTCACAGACACAGCATGCGTGTGTGACCATTTGTGGGATGGAAAGCAAATCATCACATTTGAGACCAAAAGAGTGGATAATCCAAACTCACACGGCACAGGCTGCACGCTTTCATCAGCGATAGCCAGCGGCCTGGCAAAGGGACAGCCGCTCGAGCAGGCTGTGGATAACGGCAAGCGATATGTCACGGCATGTTTAAAAGCCATGCTTGATCTGGGGCACGGCAGCGGTCCTATGAATCATGGAGCGTTAATCTTGAAATAATTACTAATTAATAATACAAATAACAATAAGAACAGGAGAGTACAATGAGTAATTACACAACACAGATGGATGCCGCAAGAAAGGGCATCGTAACACCTGAAATTGAAAAGGTAGCAAAGAAAGAGAAGATGGATGTAGACAAGCTGATGGAGCTTGTTGCAAGCGGAAAGGTAGCTATTCCTGCTAACAAGCATCACAAGTCACTTGATGCAGAGGGTGTTGGAAGCATGCTTCGCACAAAAATCAATGTAAACCTCGGTGTGTCAAGAGACTGCAAGGACTATGATGTGGAGATGCAGAAGGTCATGAGCGCTGTAAAGCTTGGAGCAGAGGCTATCATGGACCTTTCAAGCCATGGCAATACACAGCCATTCAGACAGAAGCTTACAAGCGAATGTCCTGCAATGATAGGAACAGTGCCTGTTTATGACAGTGTTATCCACTATCAGCGTGATCTTGCAACACTTACAGCACAGGATTTTGTCGATGTAGTCAGACTCCATGCAGAGGATGGAGTGGACTTTGTCACACTTCACTGTGGAATCACAAGAAAAACGATAGATCAGATTAAAAAGCACAAGCGTAAGATGAATATCGTAAGCCGTGGAGGCAGCCTTGTATTTGCATGGATGTGCATGACAGGAGAGGAAAATCCTTTCTACGAGCACTATGATGAGATACTTGAAATCTGTGAGGAGCACGATGTGACAATCTCGCTTGGAGATGCCTGCAGACCGGGATGCCTAGCAGATGCAACAGATGTATGCCAGATAGAGGAGCTTGTAAGACTTGGAGAGCTCACAAAGCGTGCATGGGATCACAACGTACAGGTCATGGTAGAGGGACCGGGACATGTGCCGCTTGATCAGGTAGCAGCAAACATGAAAGTACAGCAGTCAATCTGTATGGGAGCGCCATTCTATGTACTTGGACCTCTCGTAACAGATATCGCACCGGGATATGACCACATCACAGCAGCAATCGGTGGAGCTGTGGCAGCAATGAACGGCGCAGCCTTCCTGTGCTACGTGACACCTGCGGAGCATCTTGCTCTTCCAAATGTGGAGGATACAAAGCAGGGAATTATTGCGTCAAAGATTGCGGCTCATGCAGCTGATATTGCAAAGGGAATACCGGGAGCCAGAGATATAGATGATAAGATGGCAGATGCCAGACGTGTGCTCGACTGGGATGCACAGTTTGCATGTGCGCTTGATCCGGAGACAGCTAAGGCTATCAGGGATGACCGTCTGCCTGAGGATGACCACAGCGAGGCATGCAGTATGTGCGGTAAGTTCTGTGCAGTGCGAAGCATGAACAAGGCACTTGCAGGAGAGTATATTGATATACTATAACTGTGAAGGTACAAAACAGTTACGATATACTATAAGGTGGGCAGTAATGGAAAGTAAAAAGAACACTAAAAAAAGAACTATTTCAATCAGAAAGATTGCCATGGCAGGAGTGCTTGTGGCAGTTGCCGTAGCAGGAAGCTTAATAAGCTTTCCTGTTGCCGGCAGCAAATGTGCACCTGTACAGCACATGGTAAATATATGCGCAGCAGTATTTTTAGGACCTGCATGGGGTGTCGGTGTGGCATTTTGTGCGAGTATTATCAGAAACCTGACAGGACTTGGAAGCCTCATGGCATTCCCGGGAAGCATGGTAGGTGCTCTGTGCTGTGGACTGATGTACAGATTCAGCAAAAAAATTATACCGACATGTATTGCAGAGGCGCTTGGCACAGGCATACTCGGAGGCCTGGCAGCGTATCCTCTTGCAAAATACGTGATGCTTATTCAGCCGGAAGGCATGTTTATATACATAGTGCCATTCCTTATCTCTACAGTGGCCGGAAGCATAGTGGCAGCAATTGTCATGCTGATTTTAAAGAAAAATGGCGCACTGACAGTATTTAAGGAAAATCTTGAGTAATATCCAGGGCTATGGCTTTATAAGAAGCTTCATAAGCTCATCCTGACAGATAGGCTTCGAGTAGTGATAGCCCTGAAACAAGGTGACATCAAACTGTCTGAGATAGCTTTCAAGGTCACTATTTTCTATGCCTTCGATACATATCCTTAAGTCTGCGGCATGGGCAAAATTAACCATTCCGATTACAAGTGCCTGTTTTTTCTTTTCTTCGAAAATATCACTTACAAAGCACATATCTATCTTAATACCCTCTACAGGAAGCTCAAGTATCATCTGAGATGAAGAGCTTCCTGTGCCATAGTCATCCATTGTGATGTGGATTCCGGCTTCTCTGAGTGCTGTGACTGTTTTCTTTATCATAGATACAGGCAGGTCTCTGCAACGCTCTGTAATCTCTATCCACAGCTGTGTAGGCGGAAAATCATACTCTTTAAGAATTGTCAGAGTATCTTTTACAAAGCTTTCCTTTTCAAGCTGCTCTGAGGATGCATTTACATTGATGAAGAAGCCGGGTTTTATCTTTGCAAATTCACAGGCTGCGCTTATTGCAGTTCTCATTATATAATTTCCGAGCTCATACATAGCCGGGGTATCCTCAAGCCAGTCGATAAACAGTCCGGGTGGTACCGTGCCAAAAGGCTCCTTTTTCCAGCGCACCAGTGCCTCAGCACCCATTATTTCACCATTGCAAGCCTTTACAATCGGCTGAAACTCCACAAAAAAGCCATCACAGCTATTGATAACCGACTGATGTATGATTTTCATGATATCTATATGCGAGTTGCCATTGAACCTGACCATATCATTGAAAAATAACAAATCAGGGCTGTGAAGTTTCTTCGCGCGGTCAAGAGTGTACTCCACCTTGCTGATGACAGTGGAGGTATCACCATCATAATCCTTGAGAATCAGACACGCAGCATATATATCAAACTCAAATTTAAAGCACTTAAAGAAATACATGGAATTTATTGCGTCTACAATTTTCCGGTAGAATGCCTCAGCAGAGGCACGGTCAGCTTCCTTTATCACAAATACAAATTTGGAATTATTCATATAGTAGGTAGCGGTGCTGCCATCCATCATGTAGATGAATTTGAGCGCAAGCTCACGCTGGATTGCAGTGCTGAAATTGGAACCATACAGTATATTGAACTCATCTATATGACCTATCTCCACCTCAATTATGGCTACGGACCTGTTTTCCATGATATAGCCGTTGATATCTCTTTCGAACTTTGACTGACCATAAAGATATGTATATGGGTCGATATCAGGAAGAGTATTTTCATTCCTGAGCACGAGGACATGGTAGCGGTGTCCGTCATCACCGGCAAAAATGTCAGAATAAAATCCCATCATATATTCTTTGGTGTGCTTTCCCATGCGGACATAAAATATATCATCCAGTTTTTCGCCGTTTAGACGATAGCGGATCTCCCGCCTATATTCCGGCAGGTCAATGTCGTTGACACATGTGCAAAGCTGTTCAAATAAACAGGTATGCTCGCCGGGTTCAAGGCCGAAAAAATCTGCTGTCTTTTCCGGTACGTAAGATAAGTCATTATCCAGGTCGGTGATGATAGGATATATCCCGTCTGATAATTCTGCAATTTTATCAATAAATTCCTTGTATATCGTGTGTTCTATCATAATTTAAAACTCCATATGTGTATAATGCACAAAATTCTTTTATTATTATAGCATATATGCGCATTATATACAATAAGTTAGTTGGACTCTGAAAATGATATTTAGGTATGAAGCATTAATATAAATTAATGATTTTAGTGTGTCATTTATATATTTGAAGGTATACTGATGACTGAAATATACCATCAGCTGCTTCAAATGCAACGTCACCATCATATTTGCCGGCAACAGAGCGGATGGATGACAGACCTATACCATAGTCGTCCCTCTTAGAAGAACGGTATTTTCCGTTTTGGATGGAAACATGTCCGTCAAAGCTGTTGTCCATAGTAATAATAAGTGTCTTATAGTGTACGTGGGCATGCAGTCGGATAAAGTGCGATGATTTCTCGTTCAAAGAATCAGAAGTATCCATGCGTCTGCAGGCTTCTATAGCATTTTCTATCAGATTTCCAAATACCAGGCACAGGTCATTGTCCAAGGCCGCATCATCGGTTTCCGGAACAATAAGCTTTGTCTCAAGAGCGATATTTTCATCTCTGCATATGGCACTATAGTATGACAGAATGGAATTAACTACCCTGTTTTCACAATAGCTTGCAGGCGCAGATGGTATGCTGTGGATCAGGGCATCCAGGTATTCGTTCAGCTGTTTATTTTCAGTGTTTGCGAGGCCTTTTATTGCAACCAGCTGGTGACGCAGATCGTGGCGCTGCTTCTTAAAAAGCTGTTCGTTTGTTGTGATGAGCGAATTATATTTCTTCTGCTCCAATAGGGAATGCTCAAGGAGATTCATATCAAATATGAGCCTTTCATTCTCACGTTTTATACTGAGCATATCGCTTATATTAAGCCCCATTACAATTCCCATGATTATAATGAAAAGCAGAGTTCCAATCTGGTACAGCAATGACAATGAGGCCACAAATTTTAAATGATAATTGATTATCTCGGCACATGAAGCAAGAGCCAGTATGAATACCGGAACCATCAGCCGTTTTGCCCTGCTGTTTTGGCTACGAACAGCCTCAAGGATGATGTATGCAGTCAGGAAGCAAAGTATGAGAGGCAGAATGACATGGAACACGTACATGCTCTGAGATAGTGCCACCGTACCGCTAAGCTGTAAGACACAAGCGACAAGGTCAAGCACGGTGAGGAGCTTCGCGATAACTATAATTGGCTTGTCATTCTTAAAACCAACTGCAAGCCTGCAGAAATACAGAAGCGGAATCATCTGCGAGAAAAGCCCTATAAAAGCACACAGATATAGCAGTGTAGGGTTTTTGACTATGACACCTGTGTAGTTGCACTCGCCGATAGACCACATGCCGGACATGAGTGAGAAGAATCCAAAATGAAATATCATCTTGCAAACCTCTTTATCGTAGCATAAAAGCATCAGTGAGATAAATATAAACAAAACACCTGCGGCAAGCTCAAGCAGTGCTATAAAGAATGACCATTTATTCAGCTTTAACAGAGTGAAAAATAAGGATTTGTATGCTCCGTAGATAGGAGAATATACCGTAAGAGAGCTTCTGGTAACTGGAGACAGATACTCTATGCGAAGCTCTGTATCACCTGAATGACCGTCAGTGCCTATCAGGTACCCCTCGGTTGCGGGATCCTTCATATAGGATGGATAGTTTTCGGTCCTGCCAAACTCATATATGAGTTCATCGTCCAGATAGACCTTCGCAGGGGAATAGACAGTTTTTATGTAGATTGGATCATCCATGTTCAGGTTGATATGTGTTGTGACGGTGACATGTGTGCGCGGCGAAAGGTGCTTAAAGGTATGTGGAAATGTGATTTCTTCTTTATCTGAATCCGAGCCCTCCACCATAGCATAGGCAGAGCTTACGATAGTGGCTTCAGGATAGCTCGCCTGGCTCATAATCATGTTTTTTGAGGAAAGAAGCAGTATGCAAATCAGTGTAAGCAGTATAATTGTCAGATAGGGAATATTTCGTATAGCGCTAATTTTTTTCATAATCCGGGCTCCTTGCAGTGTATTACTTTTGACAGTCTAGCTCATATCAAATCAATAGGAAAGTGCCTTATTTAAGCCCTCTGGTGTGATCAAAGTAGTATCTCTCCAGAGCCTTTTTGGCTTTGCCGGAGAGCTCCCTCTTGATAGGGATATTTGTGTCATCGGCCATCACGAAGCATTTGAGTGAAGTATCAATGCGTGTGACATACGACAGGTTTACCGCGTAGCTTTTGTGCGGCAGAAAAAACAGCTCAGCGGGCAGCTGATCTGAAAGCTCTGAAAGCTTCTCATAGCAGCTGATTTCCTCATTTTCTTTTAAATGTATGAAAATCTGCCTGGCTCTCTGCTCTATGTACATGATATCAGAAAGGGCAAGTCTCTCCATACTCTTGTTTCTCTTCACATAAAGAGATGGGGCATCGGATTTCTTCAGCATGGCAAGGTGAAGAATGTTACTTAGCTCAGCTGCAGAAAACGGCTTTTCGATATAGCCGATGGCAGACAGCCTGTAGCTTTCCAAGGCATGCTCCGTGCTTGTCGTGATGAAAGCAACCGGGATATCGGCATCTGTCTCTCGGATTATGGAGACTGCCTCTATGCCGGTCATGGAATCTTTCATGTATATATCCATGAGCAGCAGGTCATACTTTCCGTACTCATATGAGGCAAGAAAAGAATCTGCATCTGTAAAGACAGTGTATGTATTTTGGATATCGCTGTGGTTGAGAATATCACAAAGCAGCACGGTCTCTGCAGCTTCGTCCTCGCATACAGCTATATTAAGTGTTTGTGGCATGTTTATTCCTCTGTAGAATGTGAATGATTATAAATAATCATAATATAATATGGAATAAATATCAAATAAATATTGCTATTAAATATCCGAAATGCTAATATAGTTATCAGAAGTGTATTAATTATTTTAAGGAGGTTTCAGTTATGAAATACTGTACAAATTGTGGCAGCTGATGCCCTGGTTCTTTTGGAGATAGTTGAAAGCCTTCTGTTTGGTAATTCCCT
>OGXG01001570.1_pt1 | contig 11169 bp, 8 predicted proteins | sample 1576251 | NCBI WGS metagenome assembly OGXG01 (sample SAMEA3541533, study PRJEB24748) | human gut metagenome | biome: human gut; feature: human-associated habitat; material: faeces | place: China | collected 2012
TGTTTCCAGTCGTGATGCCAGAAAGTTCAGTTCGTCCACATTGGATGCCAGCACCATGTTATAAGGAATTGCAAAGCGTTTTTCTTCCTCGGCAAAGTAGCCGGAAATGAAAAGGCCCTGCGGATTATCGGACGAAATGCCGATTTGCCGCAGGGCCGCTTGTACCTGTTCGGTTGTAGTGGGCAGGTCCAGCCAGACGCCATCCCTGCCTTGCTGCTGCCGATTTTGCAGCTGGATGGAAAATAATTCGCTCATTTGGTCACACTCCTTTTTTTGCTATCCTACGGATAGAGAGAGCCGGTTATGGCAAAATGAATGCTTCACCTTACCATAACCGGCCCTCGTATTTTTGCCTTACTCTTTGCGCTCTACCCGGTAATTGACGTACTTGCCTCCCGTATCTGCCAGAAGCACCGTTGCATCATAGGTTTTGCCTGTCTTTTCGGAATAGAGGCCCTTGACCTTTGCCTTACCGTTTTTGAGCAGAGCAGCGGCGATCTTCGGTGTGAACGCCTTTTTGCGCTGCTCAAAGAAGCGGTCATTCTTCCACATCACGAACTGACAGCTACGATTCCCGCAGTAGAAGTTTTTCTTGCCCTCATAGACGTTTTCACTGCACCGGGGACACTTGCCGATAATAACCCGTTCCGACTGGAACAGGTTTTGCTTATCTGCACTGATACAAGAATAGGTCTTGACCAGCTGGCGCACCTGCGCTTCAATTTCGGCCATGAACTCGTCCGCGTCTGCATTGCCCTTGGCAATCTCGGTCAGGCGGTTTTCCCATTCGGCGGTCAGGACGGGAGAGGTCAGGCTTTCCGGCAGAACCACCGCCAGATTGATGCCGTCCTTGGTGGGGACAAGCTGTTTGCCCTTGCGCTGCACAAAGCCCATTTGCACCAATTTTTCCAGAATCGCGGCGCGGGTGGCGGGTGTGCCCAGCCCCTTGCGTTCTGCATCTTCCGGCATATCTTCGGCCCCGGCCCGCTCCATTGCTGACAGGAGCGTATCTTCGGTGTAGGCTTTCGGCGGGGACGTGAAGTGTTCCGAAACGTTAGCCGTCACGGAAAAACTCTGTCCCTCGGCCAGTTCCGGCAGGGTGTTCAGCACTTCTTCCTCGGTATCTGCTTTCAGGGTGGAGCGGAACTGCTGGTCGATCTCTTTCCAGCCGAGAATAAGCACCGTTTTTCCCTTGGCGGTGAACTCGTTCCCGGCGCAGGAGAACACAGCAGTCACAGTTTCGTACTCATGGGGCGCGGCTATCGCGCAGAGCAGTTTGGAGCAGACAAGGTTCATCAGCTTGCATTCACTCTCGGCAAGACCAGTGAAACCCTGCTTTACAAATTCGGACGTGGGGATGATGGCGTGGTGGTCCGATACCTTTTTGCTGTTCAGAATCCGGCCCACTTCCGGGGTAAGTGCAAGCCCTTGGGCAAAGGGCAGCAGCCCCAGCAGGTCAGACACAAGATGCTGTGCCGTCCGGCCCATGTCCTCGGTCAGATATTGGCTGTCGGTGCGGGGATAGGTCAGCAGTTTCTTTTCGTAAAGCTGCTGGGCATAATCAAGGGCCTGCTTTGCCGTGAAACCGAACAGGCGGTTTGCCTCCCGCTGCAAGGTGGTCAGGTCATAGAGCTTGGGCGGCTGTTCTGTCTTTTTCTCCCGTTTGACAGAAGTACAAACGGTAGTTGTGCCTGTGCATTTTTCTTTGAGAGAATTTGCGGTTTCTGCATCCGCAATGCGCCCACTGTCTGCTTTCAGGCTGCCGGACTGGATGCCGACCGTATAATACTTTTCTTTCTGGAAGCGCAGGATTTTTGCATCCCGGTCCACCAGCATTTTCAGTGTCGGGGTCTGCACCCGGCCTACCGTCAGGGTTTTGTGATACAGCACCGAAAACAGCCGCGTTGCATTGATGCCCACCAGCCAATCCGCCTTTGCACGGCAGAGGGCCGATTGATACAGAGCATCATAATCCGAATCCGGGCGCAGGTTTGCAAAGCCCTCCCGGATAGCGGCATCCTCCATGCTGGAAATCCAGAGCCGCTTCACAGGTTTCGTGCAGCCGGCCATTTGGTAGACAAAGCGGAAGATAAGTTCTCCCTCCCGGCCTGCGTCGGTCGCGGCGGTCACACTGTCCACATCCGGGCGGTTGAGCAGAGAGCGCACAATTTCAAACTGCTGTTTCTTTTCGTCCGGGACAATGAACTGCCACGGCTGGGGCAGGATGGGCAAATCCTCATACCGCCACTTACAGTATTTTTCATCGTACTGGCCCGCCTCGGCAAAGGACACCAGATGCCCGATGCACCAGCTGACAAGATACCCGCCGCCCTGCCAGTAGCCGTTTTGTTTTTCATCGGCCCCGATCACGGTGGCAATGCTGCGGGCAACACTGGGCTTTTCGGCGATCACCAGCTGAAAGCTCATGTTTCGTCCTCCTGTCCGTCCTCTGAATGAATTTCGATTTCAGCCGGTTCCTCGTCTGCATCTTCGTCCTCGCCAAAATCGTATTCGTCCAGATCATCGTGCCCGGTGGTATCGGCCTTGGGCTTGCGGAACTTGAAATAATAGAGTGCTGCACCACCGCCCGCCAGAGCCAGCACCAGCAGGATCATCAGACTGCCCATGTTGGACTTCGGCTTTTCCTGCGGCGTTTCGGTGTCAGTTTTCACAGCTTCCGGGGCCGTGCAGTTGCGCAGGCTCTTTTCACACAAGGGGCAGTTTTCATTGACATCCCCGACATCACACTTCACGGTGCAGGTGCAGACTTCGGTTTCCTGCGGTTCTTCATCCAGCAGAGCCAGCAAGTCGGCATCGTCCACTTGGTTCAGGAAGTGAACGGACGTTTCCTTGTCCTCGTTGGCACGGTCAATGAGAATGTAAAAATAATTCCCGGCTTTGGTGGTCACGGTGATAAGCTGTTTGTCCCCGTAGAAATCATCCACCAGTGTTGCGTTGCCTTTGGGCGTGATGGGCATACCCTCCGGCTCCATGCCGCCCGTGGTGGGTTCTTCTTCGATAATCTCCGGCAGAGGTTCCGGGGCAGGGTCAGTACCGCTTGCGAAAGCGGGCATGGAAAAGGAGCAGAGGCAGAGCAGGATAGCCAGCAGTCCGGCAGCGAAACGGTTCCAGTTGTCAGGTTTCATCGGCGGCATCCTCCTGTTTGTGGTACGGGGTGACGGTAGGGGCGGCGTTCAGCGCACCGCTGCGCAGAAAAGCCGCAAACTCGTCCGGTTTCATGTTCATGCTGCGCACCAGCTGAATAATCTGCAAGTTTTCCTGTTCAGTCTTTGCAGCTTCCAGTTCTTTCAACTGCTGCTGGTATTCAGAGATTTTTTCTTTGAGCCGTTCAATATCGCGCTCAATGCGGGAAAGTCTTTTTGCCATACAAAATCCTTTCTGGCGTCACGGTAAACGCCCATAGCTGTAAAAATGTTCCTGCCAATATTTTGAGTTGAGGTTTGTGTAAGAGATAGGGTCGCCGCAGTGCAGCATGATGGAATTGCCCACATAGATACCGCAATGGCTCACGCCGGGGGTATCGTAGGTTCCCTTGAAAAACACAAGGTCGCCCGGTTTGACCTGCGCCGTCGAAACAGGAGTACAGAGGTTGTAAAGGCCCTGTGCGGTCTGGCGGCCCACGTTCCAGCCGGAGTGATTCAGCACCCACGAAATGTAGCCGCTGCAATCAAAGCTGGTGCTGGGCGAACTGCCGCCCCACACATACGGGTAGCCGATGTACTTGGTGGCTTCCTCCATCATGGCGGCAAACTTATCATCTTTGAGGGCTTCCGGGGGAATGTCGTAATAGGTGGGCTGCTTGATGGTGGACGCATTGGGGTACTGTGCCTGCCCGAACAAATCCGGCCGGTTGCCCAGCGTGCGCATATAGAGCGAATAAGCACTGAGTTGTTCTTCGGTCAGCACTTCCACGGGCAAATGGGACAAATCCTTGTTTTTCAGCTTGACCGTGCAGATGTAGTATTCATACGGTTCTTGGTAGGTGATAACTTGCGGCACACCATACGGGCCAATAATGACCATCATTTTTGTACGGTAGCGTATCTGCATGGTCACGGTCTCGGTCAGGATGTATTGCTTTTCAAAGAGCATTTCAAGTTCGCCCTGCACCTCGGCCAGTGTGAACACGCCGTCATGCAGCGCGGACAAAATCGAGATCAGCACATAGGGGTCATGCTCGATTTCATCCAGATAAAAATGATACTCGTCATAGTTGTGGGTGGCCTCGTAGGTGTCGAGATACCGTTGCAGCTTTTGTTCCAGCTTGGCATAAGCCTTCTCTGCACCCAGCATATCCTTGTCCTTGGAAAAATAAGAAGATGCCGTCACGCCGGTTCCAGCGGTGCCCGCCATCACGGTGCAGGACTGCAAACCCGTTATCAAGAGCAGAGCCAGCAGACCGAACACCGCCACGATCAGAATGGTTTTCCAGTTCCGGGCCGCAAATTCGGCTACCCGTTCGCCGCCCTCGGCCGCCAGCTTTGTTACCCGGAAACCGTTCTCTGCGGTGGCGGCTGCACCCTGCGCGGCGGCTTGTCCGGCCTGCCGTGCAGCTTTGGCATACTGCTGTTTGATACGCCGTTTCTGCCACATCCGGGAAATGGGGTTGCTGGCCGCCTGTGCAATTTGCGGATTGTCCCGCAAGGATTTCTGGTAAAAGTATTCTGCATTGGCAGACATGAGCTGACGCTCTGCCTTTTCCACGGCCTTGTAGGGCTTCATCTTGTGGTGCCGGATGCCGCTGCGGATGGCTTTGGCGGTCTGACGCTCCACCAGTTCTTCACCTTTGTGGCCGCCCTCCACGCCCACATTTTCGTGTTCGACCTCGTGGATTTTTCCGTGGAGGTAAAGCCCGGCTTCCTGTATGGGACGACTGGCCGGGTTTGGTTTGAGCTGGGGAGGGGCTTTCTCCACCTTGTCAAAATACAGCCTGCTTTTGGCCTTGCCCTTGGCCTCGTCATAGACGGTTTCCTTGGTGACGACGCGCTTTTTCGGCAGGGCTTCTTTGGCCGCTTCCAGCTTATCCGCCCGTTTTTCTGCCTTTTTGATATACGGGGCCAGCTCTGGGGAGGCCCGTTCCTCGGCGGTAAACTGCAACCGGGAAACGGGGCCGGTAGCCTGCGCCACGGTTTTTCCAGCGTCCTTGGCCGCTTTCTTTGCCTTGTGGCGGTCGTGCAGTTCGTCCGCCCGTTCCAGTATTTTTTCCGCCGCGCCCTCCGGCTGGGCGGTGTATTCCTGCTCGGTCTCCCGGCTGGACACATTGACGCTTTCGCCGGTGGTCTGGTTATCCAGCGTCAGGCCGTCGCGGGTCATGTGCTGCGTTACCTTGTCGCGGGGTTTTAAGGGTTCCATATCCGATCACCTCCTTGCTGTCTGTTCCGGCAGCGCCCGGTTTCGATCTCTGCAATATAGCGCAGGATGGGGTACACCTGCGGGGGAACAACTGCGTTTCCCAAAGTCTTTAACCGTTTTGCCACATTCGCCGGCGGGTCGCTGATTAAGTACGGGATTTGCGCCGGTTCTTTGGCCCACATGGAATGTCCGTCCATCTCCGGGGGAATCCCATCAGCCATTCCACCCAGTCGGGATTCAGTTTCACATCCCCCGGCGGGCTGCCCAGCAGTTTGTAAACCGCCCATGACAGCCGCGCCGTCCATACGGTTCCGCTGGGGTTGTATTTTCGGAAGCTCCCGGTCGGGGTCATCCGCACATCGACAGTCTTCCCCACATCCCCCGTGTCGCTGGCAAGGGGCGTGGGAAGCAGTATGGCCGATGATGAAAGTTCTTTTGCGCTCATGCCATGCGCCGACGGCGACAGCAGGAAGTACGAAAACCCTAACGGCGTAGCCTGCCTGCTCCAAGTCAAAAACCGTCTTGTCGAGCCCCAGATGGATGAAGCCAGCAACATTTTCTCCAAGCACCCAAGAGGGGTGCAGTTCCCGGATAACGCGGAGCATTTCGGGCCATAAATACCGTTCGTCCTCAAATCCCCGTTGTTTCCCGGCGCTGGAAAAGGGCTGGCAGGGGAATCCCCCGGAAATAAGTGTGATGGTTTCTCGTCCTGTTTTTTCAAAAAATGCCTCCTTTGTCACTGTGGTAATGTCCCGGAATTTTGGTACCTGCGGCCAGTGCTTTTTCAAAACTTCCATCGGGAAATCCGCCCATTCGCACTGGCATACGGTGGTAAACCCTGCGGCTTCCGCCGCAAGGTCGATCCCGCCGATCCCGGAAAACAGGCTGAAATGTGTTAAGGCGCTCATACCGTCGCCCCCTCGCCTAACCGGGTCGTCATGATCTGGTAGAGCTGGGTGTTTTTCGGGATGGGGTTCTTAAAGGGCAGGATCACATTTTCGTAAATGAGAAGCCCCTCGCCGGGTTCGGAATTGTCCACATACCGTAATTGCTGGGGCGAAATGTTCAGCCGTTCCGCAAGGATTTTGCGGTCGCCGCTGGCTTGATTGAGCAGGCAGATGAAGTCGCTGTTTTCCAAAATGTTCTCAATTTCCGGGGAGGAAAGCAGGTCTTTCACATTCTGTGTCGCACCTGTGGGAATCCCGCCCCACTTACGAAAACGCTTCCAAATCTCACAGGAAAAGGCCGCCGTCTGTTCCTCACGCAAAAGCAGGTGGAACTCATCACAGAAATACCATGTCGCCTTGCCCTTGCTGCGGTTTTGGGTGACGCGCCCCCAAATCTGGTCTTGGACAATGAGCATACCGATTTTCTTTAGCTGCTTGCCCAGCTCCTTGATGTCAAAGGCCACAATGCGGTTTTGAATGTCGATGTTGGTTCTGTGGTTGAACACATTTAAGCTGCCGGACACATACAGGTCAAGGGCCTGCGCCACCCGGTCGGCCTCCGGGATATGCTGGTCTAACAGGGCTTTGTGCAGGTCTGCAAGGATGGGCATATTTTCCGGCTTGGGGTCTGCCAGATAAGGCCGGTAGATCACCTGTACCGCCCGGTCGATCACCGTCTTTTCAATGGCTTCCAGCCCGTTCTTGCCACCCATGACAAGCTCACAGAACGACAGTACAAAGTCGGATTTTAAGGCCAGCGGGTTTTCATCCTCGGAGTAGTTCAGGTTGATGTCCAGCGGGTTCACATAGTTTTTGCTGGTAGGCGACAGCTTCACCACCTGCCCATGCAGCCGCTTCACAAGGGGGTAATACTCGGCCTCTGGATCACAGATATACACATCGTCCGGGGTGCAGAGGAACACGCTCAAAATTTCTGATTTACAGCTCATACTTTTGCCGCTTCCCGGTGTCCCCAGCTTTAGCCCGTTGGGACACCTCGCTCGTTTGCGGTCGAGCATAATCATGTTGCCGGTCTTGGCGTTGATCCCGTAATACATGGCGTCGCCGCCCTGAAAAAGCTCCTGCGTTACAAAAGGGACGAACACGGCCACGCTGGAAGTCGTCAGGGAGCGTTCAATCTGGATGTGGCTGGCCCCCAGCGGCAGGCTGCTCATAAGCCCCTGTTCCTGTTGGTAGTCCAGCCGCACAAGGGAACAGTTGTATTTCTGTGCAATACCGGCAGCCCAGAACACATCGTTTTCCAGCTTTTGCCGGGTGTCTGCGGTGTTCAGCACCAAAAAGGTAAGCTGGAACATCCGTTCATTCCGGCTCTGCAAGGTCTTTAGCAACTCCTTGGCGTCCTGCCCGTAGGTGGCAAGGTCGCTGGGAAGTATATCCATGTCGTAGCCGCTGCGGACAGCCCGTTTCTGTTCCTGAATCTTCATGGCGTCAAGGTCGGTGATCTTGCGCTTGACCGTCTTAATGGCGTCGCTCTGGTCGATGGCCTGCACATGGAGGTTCACCACAATGCCGTTTTCCGTGTTGAGAAAGTCGGCCAGCATTTCATCCGACAGTTCCGGGGAGAGGATTTGCAGAAAGCTCACCGCCCCGTATTTGCCGCCCAGCCCGAACATCCGGGCATTGCCGAAGCGGAACGAGGACGGGGCGATAAAGTCCTTGGTAGAAAGCCCCGACGGGGCAAGCCACTTCCAGTCAAAGGAGAACGGTTCCCCGTCCGGGTGGAAAATGCTGTGCATGACTTCCAGCCGTTCCTTGGCGTCCAGTCCCCACGCGGAGGCCCCCATGCTCTTGAAATAGCCCAAAAGGTCGGTTTCGATCCGGCGCAGTCTGGCGCGGGCCATTTTCAGGCTGTCCGCCTCGATGGTATAGGTCATAAATTTCCGCTTCATCAGTCCGTTGTTCCCGTTCACAAGCTGGTCTTGCAAAATGTCGGAATACTCGCTGCGGATGTCGTCGAAGTCGTCCCCCTGCGCCCGGATTTCAAAGCTCTTGGCGTACTGCTTGGGGTCGATCTTGCGGTTGATAAAGGAAAACTGCACATGAATGGAGGCGTCCAGATAGTTGTAGAGGTCGCACAGGTTTTCAAAGATGGCGGTCTTGGTGTCCGCCTGCGCCAGTTGGTAGCTGATGTCCGTAAACTCAATGCACTTGGAAAAGGTGCGGGGCGTCACCCGGCACACGCCGTCCTGATACATGGCCTCATAGGGAATACTGACCTGCGCCGAATGGGGCTTGCCGTCGCCCTTATACTTTCGGATGACGGCCTGAATCTCTTTCTTTTCGGCGCGGGTGAGCTTGACCGGCGCTTTTGCGCTCGTTTCGTTCTTTTGCTTTTTGGACAATGGCGTTGACCTCCTTTTCCATTTGGGATTGCCGCACAAGGGCGGTATAAGCGTTGTTGGTCTGGTAGGGCCGTTCCTTGGGCTGGATGAAGCAGCACTCTACGATCTGGCGCACCACCACTTCAAGGGGCTGGCCGTGTTTTTCGTAAAGTGCCAGCAGAAAGCCCGGCAGCATGGCAAACACCATAATGAGCGCCGCCGCGCTGGTCGGGACGCGGCCCCGGATCAAAAAGAAAAGCGGGACGCCAACAAGCAGCGCACCGCCAAAACAAATGAGCTGGCGTTTCGTCAGCCCGAATACTACCTTGGATTTGACCTTGGTTAAATCCTTGGGGACAGTTACATAAGCCATAAAAAGTCACCTCGTTTCTTTAGTGGGCGGTAAATACGGCCTTGCTGATACTTCCCGTCTTGAACAGACAGAAGCAAAGCAAAACGGTATAGCCCATACAGCCCCAGATCGCACCGGATATGTCGTCGGCGGTTCCGATCTGCTGGATCAGCACCGCATAAATCCCGACAACCACCATGATTAAAAAGGCTTGGAAGCCCAGCGCAAGCAAGGATTTCAAGTAGTTCTGGCCCATGCCGCGCCACTCTGCATTGCCCAGCGTGGCAAGGGGGATCGGCCCCAATGCGGTCACGGCGTAAATTTCAATCATTCTTCCATAGGTCACAAGGAAAATGCAGATGGAAAGAATGTTCATCGTCAGCCCCACAACAAGGGTCTGGAACCACAGGCCCAGAAGCGGCCCGATGTCCATTGCTTCAAGGCGGCTTTCCAGATCAGGGAGCAGCGTGTCAAAATCAATGCTGGTATCTCCGATAATCACCCCGGCGCTCTGGTTGACGACCTGCTGGGTGGCGTCAAACACGCCCATGACGATATTCCATGTGTTCGTCACAATGAGGATGGCAAAGGCGCTTTTGAAAATCCAGCGGAAGAACATGGAGCTGTCGAAGTCGTGCATATTGTTCTTTTCCACAATCATGTCGATCAGCTCATAGCACATCACAAGGGCGAGAATGGCCGCCGCAATGGGGACGATCACCGTTTCGGACAGGTTTTGCAGCATGGAGAAAATGCCGCCGTTCCAGTCCTGCGGGGTACTGCCCACATCCGACGCGATTTCCCCGACTTTGGTATTGACCGTGTTAAACAGGCCGGACAGGTTGCCCATGATACCGTCGATCAGGATTCCTTTGATCCATTCCCCGATTAAATCACCGATCATGTGGGGACACCTCCTTTCCCGCGCCCTCCCAGATCAGAGAGGACGCGGAGGGTTTTCTAACACACATGGGGTTATCCCAGCAGCCCGGACAGCAGCGGAACAAGGGTCATGCCAATGAGGGCAACGCCACCTCCGGCGACAAGCTGCTTGATTCCCTGTGACTTTGCTGATGTGTGATAAAGAAGTAGTAGAAGTGTAAAAAATTTTGCCGTTCCTATCCGGCGTTTGCGCATTGCGCCGGATAGGTCGGGCGGTCATTCGGGCAGGTCTACCTTGCCAACGAAAGAGTAATAAATATCAATGTCCTGTCTGCGTGTGCCGTTCTCGTCATAGCTGCACTCATGCACAACGATTTTCTCCACAAACTCACGCAAAAGGGTAGGGGTAAGTTCTTCAAAGCTGGTGTACTTGCGGACAACATTCATAAACTTTTCTGCGTTTACCGTGGCTTCCTGCGCTTTGGAAAGCTCTGCCCGGATAGCGGCGGCTCTCTCTTTCAGTTCTTTCTGCTCGGCTTCATAGTCTGCCGACAGCTCCGTGAAACGCTCGTCTGAAATGCGCCCGGTCACGCTGTCCTCATACAGCCGCTTGAAGATAGCGGATAACTCGCTGATACGCTTCTCGGCGGCTTCCAGCTCCTTTTTCCTTGCGGCGTTCCTGCGCTTGCCCCCGTCCTCGTTCTGCTCGATCAGCAGCTTCATAAACCGGGCTTCGTGCTTCGCTGCATAGCTGGTGACTTTCCGCAGATTGTCGGTCACTCCGGCGGTCAACAGGTCGGTGCGGATAAAGTGCGCCGTACAGTCACGGGTACGCTTCTTGTAGCTCCCGCAGATATAACAATCCTGCTTGCGGGTGGCGTTCTGGTAACGCTGCTGGTAAAGGACGCTGCCGCAGTCGGCACAAAAGAGTATGCCGGAGAATAAGCCCACTTCATCATAGCGGTTCGGGCGTTTGCGCTGCTTGCGTAACTCCTGCACACGCTCCCACATCTGGGTGTCAATGATAGGCTCATGGTGGTTCTCGAAAATCGCCTGTTTCTCAATGGGGTTCTCTACGCTGTGCTTGGTCTTGTAGGACGGCTTCTCCGTCTTGAAGTTTACCAGACAGCCCGTGTACTCCCTGTTTTCAAGGATATGTACCACGGTATTGGTCGCCCACTTGCACTCATAGCCGGGGTGGTAGCGGCGGGTGCTTCCCGTCCGACGGTATTCCAGCGTTCCCGGCGTGGGGATCTCCTGCTCTGTGAGCATA
>OGXG01001575.1_pt1 | contig 11154 bp, 17 predicted proteins | sample 1576251 | NCBI WGS metagenome assembly OGXG01 (sample SAMEA3541533, study PRJEB24748) | human gut metagenome | biome: human gut; feature: human-associated habitat; material: faeces | place: China | collected 2012
GCCGAGGCGGATCTGCGCGGGATCAAAAGGGAATACACCAACAAAGGCATTTTGATGTTTGCGGCGGCGATAGGTGACGACAAGCCCAATATCCAACGGATCTATAAAGACGGGTTTCTCGACATTACGGATCTTCATAAGCTGCCGGCCAACCTGACCCGTTTAATTTCTCAATATATAAAATAAGGAAAGGATAAAGGTCACTTAAAAGTGACACCTTAGAATTCTAAGGATGGTATAAATTATGAAGAGAGTTATTACTTATGGTACATTTGATATGCTTCACTATGGACATATTAATTTGCTAAGAAGAGCAAAGGAACTTGGAGATTATCTTGTAGTTGTTCTTTCAACAGATGAGTTTAACTGGAATTCAAAACAGAAGAAATGTTATTTCACATATGAACAAAGAAAGCAGGTTCTTGAAGCAATCAGATATGTAGACCTTGTTATTCCTGAAGAAAACTGGGAGCAGAAGATTAGTGATGTTCAGGATTATAAGATTGACACATTTGTAATGGGAAATGACTGGGAAGGAAAGTTCGACTTCTTAAAGGATTACTGTGAAGTTGTATATCTTCCAAGAACAGAAGGAATTTCAACAACACAGATTAAGACAGATTTAAACCACAAAGATATGGCTGCTAAGGGAGATAAGTAATGGTTAGCATTATAGTAACTCATAAGAAAGATACATTATATTTAAAAGATTGTTTGGAAAGTATTGCCGAACAGCAATTTAAGGATTACGAAACTATTCTTGTAGTTGACCACACAGAGGATAATATCGAACCTTTAATAGAAGAGTTCAAGGATAAGATTAACTTAAAGGTGTTTTATCTTGAAGATAAACATGGTGTCAGCAGTGCAAGAAACCTTGGTCTTGATAAGGCAACAGGAGAGTATGTCTATTTCCTTGATAATGACGATTACCTGTATGGCGATTCTATTAAGTTATTATTGGACGTAATGGATGAAGATACAGATATGGCTTATGGAAGAATGAAACATACATGGTTCCAGAAACAGGCATTTAATGACAGCCAGGGTGATGATGACGACAATAATGATAATAGCGCAGATGATAAAAAAGTAATTTATGACTTTAATGAACCTTACGCGAATATGCTTGAAAAATATCGTAAATTAGACAAGATTACTGTTTTATCAGCTATTTATAAGAAGTCATTATTTACAGACAATAATATTAGATTTAATGAAAAACAGACATATTTTTCAGATACAAAAGTTTTAGTTCAGCTTTTAAATAACGCTAAGAATATTAAAAGCAACGAAGAATCAGTATATGTTAAGCGCCATCATAATGATAAGGCTAAGAATCCTGCAATTTCGCAGTTTCCTAGAGAGGAAACAATGCCGGATTATTTTGTTGCATACAAGAATGCAATTAAGGCAGCAGGAACAAATGAGAGGATTATAAACCATTTATATTATATTCTTGCAAAGTTTGTTGTTAAAGAATACATTATGAAAATGCGTTGGTCAGAAGATGACAGATGGAGAAATGAATTCTTTACGGAATTAGCAACTCTTGCAAAAGATATTAATAACAAAGTATTAAAAGATGATTTTACACATGCTGAAAAGGCAATGGTTAAATCAATGAAACATAACGATTTTGCTAAGATGAAAAAGAAAGCTATGCGTGTTCTTTTCAACAGAAAAATCGTAAAAATGATAAAGAACCCTAGAGTAAGAAATAAGACTATTACTCTTTATGTATTTAACAAGATGAAATTAAAAGAAAACTGGGTGGTTTTTGAAAGCTTTATGGGAAGAAACTGTTCAGGACAGCCTAAATATGTATATAAATATTTGCAGGAAGCTTATGGCGACAAGTATAAATGCATATGGGTTGTTGACAGAAAAGGTGTTGAAATACCGGGAAAACATAAAACATGTAAGCGTTTCAGCTTGAAATACTATTACTATATGAATAGAAGTAAATATTGGGTTAACAATATGAGACAGCCTCTTAGCATTCCGAGACGTGAAGAAACAGTTATGTTAGCTACATGGCATGGAACACCACTTAAGAGACTTGTATTTGATATGGATGATGTACATTCAGCGAACCCAAGATACAAGGATATTGTATTTAAACAGACAAGAGCATGGGATTATTTGTTATCCGACAATCCTTTCTCAACAGAAAGATTCCAGAGCTGTTTCAGATTTGAAAAAGAAAAGATTTTGGAATACGGATATCCTGCTAATGACCCAATGTATGCACCTGACAGAGAAGAGCAGGCAGCAAAGATTAAAGAGAAACTTGGAATTCCAAAGGATAAGAAAGTTATTCTTTATGCTCCAACATGGAGAGATGACCAGTTCTATGAAGCACTGCCGATTCTCCCATTTGGTTTATAGATCCAGACAGAGCTTTAGCAGCTTCAGGGACGTCCATGCCTGCTGCTTCGGCAAGAGTGATGGCCTGTTTTGTAACTTCGCTCAATGCTTCTTTGTTCTTCAGCAGTTCGGGCTGTTGCGAACCTATAAGCTGAAAGGCTTCCACAACCTGCGATGCTGTCTGGGTAGAGGTAGAACCCAGTTCAATGGCTTTCTGCTTAAAAAACTCCATATCCGTTGCTGAAAGCCCAGTGATGGAGCGGAGTGAGGATAGGGATTTTTCAAACTGCATACTTGTTTTTATTGCGTCAGTAAACGCAACCGACACGCCTGCCATGGCGGCAAACGATCCGACAAACGAACGCATACCGACAGACACTGCTTTTGCTGTTTTCTCAAACGATTTGATCTGCGCTTTGCTCTTCTTGATATTCCGATCAAACTGGTCGTTCTTCAATAGTATCCGTGTTACTAAATCCGCTGGCATTGTTTTTGTTTTTTATAAAATCCTGTATTTTATTCCTCAATCTACTTATCTCTTCGTCAGTAGGGGCTTTCGGTTTATCTTCATTTTCTTCATTTTCTTCGTCCCAAGGAAACTTCAGCAGATCCAATGGTGCAAGTTTCCTTGTCGAATTTCCTTGTGCGATGACGTACATCAATAGGCGAGTCTGTTCCCAAGATTCCCTATGCTTATGAGATGAACGCTCCAAAAGTGGCTGTATCTCATACATTTGCATTCTATCTAGAACGTACTCGGAAGAAATCCCAATATCAACCGTCAGTATCTGATATATTTCCCGGATCGTTAGCCTTTTTTTTTTCGCCTTCCGACGGTTCATCTCCCGAAAGTAGGTTCATGCGTTCTGTTTCAGTATTCATCCACTTCATAAGCTCTTGTATCTTTTTCGGCTCATCGTCAAGAACATTCGTGAAGTCCTCAAATGACAGGTCGAAATCATCATTATTGGCAATCAAGAAACAGAAGATCAAAAGGAACACATTCATTGTCTTATCCGGCGTAAAGGGCACGCCCGCGATCTGTTCGTACAGAAACAAGCCGCGTAGCGTGTACTTTAATTTATAGGTATTCCCTTTCAATTCGATCATTTTGCACGCTTTTTAAGTGGTCCGCATCCGGTGAACGTAGCTGTGTAAGTAGCTTTATCTCCATCAGGAGCATTTGCATCTAATTGGGTGAGCAACACTTCACCTTCATATCCTCCTTCAGAAATAGTCCATCCTCCTTCCGGTTTGCCTCCTATGCTGTCAGCATTACTAGCAATGCTGAATGCGACAATCAGTTTTTTACCTGTCAACATAGCATCCATCAGTTTGTCATAATCATCTTCAATCATCATATTTTCAGATGTCGTCGACCAATTCACTTTACCGGCTTCGCTATCACCGAAAATTCCGGTGTCCTTATTAGATGTCTCTATCACTTCGCGACTAACTGTTAACGCATGGTTAGTAGCCGCACCGAGTGATGTGTATGTAAAATCGGGTGATTCCCCACTACGTTCGAATAACATCAAATCGCTTCCTTTTACTATTGCCATATTATTTCCTCCCTTTTTTATTTGCTATCTTTATAATAGCTTTTGATAATTCATTTTTAATATTGCTAAATATTTGCTGTTCAGTCTGATCATTTGCCAACTTGAAAAACCAATGAGGCTTTATTCTTCCGGTCCGCCTTCCTTTCCCTTTCCTCTGATAGAAAAATCCCCAACGACCAACCCCACGTTTAACCTTGTTTTCTTCAGTACGATATTGATATCCTTTCGTGTGACGCTCATTAGTACCAAATTCAAACCACGGAATCAAGTAGTTGGACATGATATGTACAAGAGATAGAAGATCCTTCGCTTTAACCCTCACAGTAGCTACACGTCTGATCTTCGTAACTTGTTTACCGGTCTTTTTCCTAGTGATGGTTTCTTTTTTATACATAGGGATATTAAGTCCGGTCTTCAAAAAATTCTCGTCCGTTTTCTTTTTTAAGATATTGGCAGAGCTTCGAAGTGCCATCAACTCAACTTTCTTCATTTCGGGACCGGATAGGCGGTCAAGCATATCCAGAATTTCTTTGCCATCAGCTTGTATGCTCATTCCGTCAGCCATCAGATTCTATTTGAAAGTCCAAATTCTGAAAAAAACCATTACCACCCACACCCGAAGATCCGCTCACTAATATGCATGATTGAATGTTTTTACTTCTGTATCCGTCCAATCCGGCCATAATGCTGTCAGCTATCGCATCCGCTTCATCGAATTTGTCGGAAATGACACTAATACCATAGTCCATCCTATAATCATCCACACCATCTTTTGTTCGTCTTGCTACAAAGCTGGAGCAATTATAAACCACATACGGAAAGCGAACGACTTGGTCGGCTATCACTGGGTATATGCCCGTCTTGTTAGGCAATATTTCTTCCAGTCTTTTGAACAATTCTTTATTTACTCGTTGCATAAATCTTCGCGTATTATATCGTACCGGATTATACCTCTCTTCATAGTGCGCACACGAATAATATTGTACCGTTCGCCATTATATTCAACTTTCCATTCTACACCTGCACCCACCACAAGGTATGTAAAGACTGTACAGACATTCTCGATGGTTTCTGCTTGGTAGGCATTAGCATCTGATTCCACATGATCCTTTACTTCCGAAAGCCTTTGAGCATCTACGACATAAACCGTTTCAGAAGCTCCCGTCTCAGATATTCGGATCTCTGGTCTCAGGAATATTACCATTTCATTAAAATTGCCTATTCTGTAGTCACTGTTTTCCATATTCTTGGATTTGCGAGCCTTTGTGAGGCAGTTGTACGTTCATCAAGAGTATCGGCCGGATTCTCAAATAGCGATGATGCCTTAAGAAGAATGGCGGCTTTAAGCGTATTCGGAAATCCGCCTTCAAACGTTGAAAACTTCCTTCCGCAAAAACCTTCAATGTATTCGGCAGAAGCTAAAAGAACCGTCGTAAGTTCTTCATCCAAAGTGCCGTCTACCGGCATTCTGAGATGCTTCTTCAATTCGTCTAATGATACCGGGCATTCTTCTAAAGTCATACTATTCTCCTTTCGTTAGAGTATCGATTATCTGTTTTGCCGTAACGCTCCCGATACCCGGAACATCCGTCAATGATTCTTTTGCATCCAACACCTGACTCTTTGTAAATAAGCCTTCTTTTATCAAGGCCGCACGACCCGGAAGATCAAGCGGTAAATCACTTTTGATCTGATCCGCATCAGCGGGGAGAACAAAGCCATCCTCTATGAGTTGTTTGGCCATCTCATCCGATAAATTGGCTTTGTCTCCTTTAAAATAGGCAAGCCCCGCTTTTGCTTTTCTAAATACTACCCACATAACTTAAGCGATTGTAATATCTTTGATTGCTGCGAAAGCTTCTTTGCGCTTGATAAAGATGTTATGATAAGCATTCAGGGTGACTTCATATGCACCGAACTTTTTCATTGTATACGGATCGACAATCAAATCCAAGCCTCCCCAACCCATAATCCAGAGATTAGACCAATCACCGAAAATAAGCGCAGAGCACTTCTTTGTAGCCGTGCCCTTGGTCAAATCTGACGGAATCAAATTAGAAGCCAATGCCCGGTATCCGTTCATTTCTCCACCTTCCCAGATATATCCAGCCACGTTTGCCGATTTTAGAGTTGTCTTTGCTTCGCCTCTTACCTTCGCATTCGTCACATATGCCATTGACGACACGTCAGCATTCTTAATAGCGATAGCTGTTTCCAGATCCACAATCTTTTTAAAAGTGATCGGACCACCATTATCACCGATAGCCACCGAACCGATACCGTCCGTATTCAAAACGCCAGTCGGCTGTTTTGATCCGGTGCCATTAATGGCAGCTGTTTCGAGTAATTCGGCATGCGAAGCCATAATGTCGTTGATAATCACTCGGTCAATATCCAAGTTCGATTGAATAGTTAATTGTTTGGAAATAGGCACATTGACAAAGCAGCGCATCGGATTAACAGATACTTTGCTGAATTGCTTCTTTGTATCCGATCCTTCTGCGTTTTCATCCAGCCATCCCATAGTGGTAGCTTCGCCTTGAATCAAATCGATATTATTAACCAGTCCTCCCATATAGGTAGCTCCTGCTTGTGTCAAGATCAATCTGTTTCTCAAAGCCTCCTGATACATCATCTGAGATGTAACCGTATATCCACCGTCAGCCGGTGTCGTTACGTTCTGACCGTCAAAGGCACGTCCTTCAACATGCATTCGGCTGTTTAAAAGTGCGGACGGAATACCTACACCGGTCAATTTATATCCACATCTTTTTGCCTCCTTTTCTGCCTCCTGAGCCATTTCCGCTTCAACTCCGGTCAGTTGTGATCCATTTTCTCCGGACGCTTCACGGATAAATTTTGCAAAACTGAAATTCTTGGCCACATCACGGATATTCTGCTGGTCAGCCTGTGCCGTAGCAGCAGCCCGTTCAGCCGCCTCATTCAAGTTAATAGCGTTTAATTCTTCTACCAATTCAGAAACCCTATCGGCTGATGAACGAAATTCATCTCTCTTGTCTTTATCAGACAAAAGCTCGTTCATTCGGGTTCTTTCCTGCTCCAATTCCCTAGTTACTTCATGTTTCTTTCTCATATCGCTTATATATTGATGTTTAACAATTTGACATAGTTATTGCAGTACGGCACATAAGATCAAGAGCCAATGCTCGGTCTTCGTCTGCATCACGTTCTTCTTGGTCATTATCAGCATTAGTATCCGGCTCCTGGTCTTCGATAGTACAGATATCTCCATCTGCTGACATCCTTTCCATCGTCTCCCCAATAGGATCTGTTCCTACAGATCTTGCCAAGGCATTTTTATTAGCAGGAAGAGGAGTAACAGATATCTCAAGCAATTCGCAACGACCGAAATAATAGGTTTCATTTTTGCCACCTAAAGCTTCATCCCCTTCACCAAACTTTCCACGTTCTAAAGGCATGAAACCCACAGATACGCCGCGAAGCGTACCGGCCAGCACTTTTCTAAAAACTTTGTCCGCCAATGGATTCAAATCTTCCGCTTCAAAACGAATTTCCCCCACCAGTTTTTTATCTTCTATCCAAGCACGGGCAGTGCCGATCGTTTGGTCAGGATCACTACTTCGACCGTTATGATTGTAAAATGCAACTCCTATCTTATTGAAACGTTTCAAATCCCATTTGTCTGCCGACAGGACTGTTCCATATGTGTCGCGGGTTTCATCTGAAAAGACGAACTGCACGGTTCTTGTTTTTTCGGCCTCTTTTCTATTCATTTGCTTACTTTTTCCTTTGGTAATACTTCTTTTCCTACAATATTTTCGTTGCCTGGATACAACATATCATCAAGTCCATCCATCCGGTTCATATTTTCCATTTCGCGCACCTCGTTACGGGATAACCAGCCATCCAAAACCGCATTGTGATAAAAATTTGACCGGCTTGTCATATCTCCACGCATCAACCCGTTCAAATTAAACTTGGTTTCGTACCTGCCTAATTCATCCTCAAAAAACAGCTTTCTGTCCATTTCTTGCTCATACCGCTTAACGGATGGGCGAATAGAATACTTAGCGTATTGGATATCTTGATGTTCTATGTTTGAAAATGTCGCTCTTGATAAATCAGCCAACATATGAGGAGGTAGATTAAATATCCTGGCGATATCCTGCAAAGCGAATGTGCGTGTTTGCAGCATCTGAGCAGCCTCCGGAGCGATACCAACCTGTTTATACTTTACACCCTGGTCAAGAATAGGCGTGCCGAAATTTTTTGTCTGATTAAATTTCTTAGCAAAATCGGCTGCAACATCAGCCCCCATCACTTTATCTGTTTCAAGAACAGCCTTCACATTTCCTCCCTGTTCAAAAAATTCATTTCCGAAAGACTGAGCGGAAATGCCACTGCTAATAGCCGCAGCGTTGTAAACAATGGGATTTACGCCTGTAATTCCATCTTCTGACATCCCGAAAAAATGCAACATGTCTTCATCCGGATAGGTCCCGTCGAAAAAAAGGCTACCGGCCACAATATACCATTTACGTGCATTTCTAAACACAACACTCACTAACCGGGGATGGACCGGTATCAATTCCACCGGATCACCTTTCATATCCCGACGGATAATAACAAAAGCATTCCCCCAACCTTCCAAACATGAATTAGTGTATTCCCAAAAAGTAAACACATTCATCCATCCGTTGGGCTTGTATTTTATCAGCTTGTATATATTGTGCTTACGGGCATCATGCCGCCCGGTTTCGTCAATAGAAAAAACAGTTTTAGGTAAGGAAGCTACCGTCTCAGAACGAAGACGGATTGCCGCATATACGGCGGTGAAACGCATTGCTTGTTCTGTGTTTACAGATGATAAGGCAGAACGGAATGAAGAAATAGAAGATAATCCGTTTCCCATGCTGTCAAAAGATCCTCTCGAACTTCTTGTTTTAAAAGAGGAAACCTTGCGTTTAAATATACCCAATAAGCTTTCCATTCTCCGCATTTTTTCACAAAATACAGATACTTATTTGATATATGCAACATCATGAACAAAGATTAACACACTGATACTTATTACTTTAACTGTATATTTGAACAGTTTATTTGATAACTAAAATTAGAATAAAAAAATATGAAAAGAAGATATAAAAATCATACAATATACAAAAAATAGCCTCTTACGAAAAGAGGCTATAAAATAATCAAAATCATTTGCAATTTTGGAAAAACAAATTAACTTTTTTTATTTGTTATTTCCGTCTGTCTGCTTCTTCAAGCTCTTAAACGCTTTCAATAAAAACTCAATAAACGTTATATCATCTTTAAACTGATCCACATAATCCACATCTAAAGACCGGACATAGTTGTATGTTAACTCTCCAAGTGCATCACATATTTCATCAACTTTATACTGGGTGTTTATCATTTTATCGAAAACTTCATAATCATATTCTACCATAACATTTCCTCCTATTCAAAATCAATGCAACTAAAAACAACATTAAGTAACTCCTCAAATGTATCTTCACTATATACCGGCATCGTGCGGCCACGATAGTAGGGATTCGGCTTGTTCCGGCCATACTTCAGACCTTCATCTATCAACACGCAATAGCTCCGCCATCCGGCATTTACTCTCTCCATATACCCTATACTGCAAAGCACATCGTTAAAATACTCTACATTTATGGTAACACCATGCTTGCGAAGCAACCTGGTTGCACTTATCATTCCATCACCGGCAGCCGGAGGAAGTGTTAAGCCTTTACCTTCCGGTAAAGCCCGGATCCCGTCGTTGTTGATTCGCTGGATTAGTTCCGTCTTTGCCTCATTGTCCAACGGTAGTGACATAATGTGCTGGACTGTATCGATTATCGCATCTGCCTTTGACATTGATTGTGGGTTCATGGCACGGTGAAAAACTTGACGGTATATTTCAAATATCTTTCTATTTTTACGAGCAATGAAATATTCTAAACAAGGCACGGACAAGTAGTAATCATTGGTTGGTCTTCCTCCTTTAGGGTTTTCACCCAAACGGGTGAAAACCTTGTAATCAGAATCTTGTTCAAATAATCCATTATTTTTAAGCGCCTCTACAGCCTTATGTTTACTAACATAAGCTAAAGGCCAAACATCATCCAATGATACCGGAAATTCTTTACCGGAAACTTGTAAAGAACAAATTTCCTCAAAATATAGCTTTACTTCCGAAGAAATACTGCTTTTCAATAACTTACTCATAATACTTCTCCTCCATTTATTACATCATATGCACCAGCAAGTGCAAATACAAAGAAAAAACATAGGATAAGCAGGATGCACATTTTTACATCCTCTACTTTTTCAACAGGGATTACATCTTTCCAAGGTTCTGGAAGACGCTTCTTAAGGTTCATAATTAAGGCAAAAAGCATTGCCCACGATAATATTGTTCCGAGCTTTACGGATGCAGGTACAGGCGTACCAGCAGCGGTTGTTGTTTGTTTCATCTGGAGTTTCGCTATTAGATGAATGAATAATAAATAAAAAAAGCAGCTCTATAAATCCCAAGGTTGCGAAACTCCATACACATCATAGATGTATATAATAGGATTATATAGAACTGCCAATGCCTTCTATTATCTATTGACCTGCTCGCTTGCAGTGCCTGTGTATGAAATTTCGCACTACAAAGATGAGCATTAATTTCTTTCTGTGCAACATATTCTGTTGCTTTTTCAACAGCTTTGGCAACACCACCACTCACGGCAAATCCACGACCTGCATTAGTTCCTTCTGTTAATGGATCTGAAGTAGTGATTTGGTCTAATTCAATACCTTTCGCATTGAACATACCCATAACTTCCTCAAAAGTTAATACGAAGTCAATATCACTGCGGATTGATTTACGGCTTGCTTCCAATTTCTTAGCAGCACAAGGACCGATGAATACAACTTTAGCGTTTGGTTTTTCTTTTTTGATTAAACGACCTGTTAATACCATTGGAGTTAATGCCATTGAAATATATGGCGCAAAGTCAGGGAAGTTTTTCTTCGCCATAACTGACCATGCAGGACAGCAACTTGTAGCCATAAATGGTTGTTTTTCAGGAACTTTCTCTAAGAAGTCTTCCGCTTCTTCAATTGTACATAAGTCAGCACCAATCGCAACTTCTACAACATCCGCAAAACCTACAGCTTTTAATGCAGCTTTTACTTTATCTGGAGTTACAGCTGGACCAAATTGACCAACGAAAGCAGG
>OGXG01001591.1_pt1 | contig 11084 bp, 8 predicted proteins | sample 1576251 | NCBI WGS metagenome assembly OGXG01 (sample SAMEA3541533, study PRJEB24748) | human gut metagenome | biome: human gut; feature: human-associated habitat; material: faeces | place: China | collected 2012
CCTGTCGCTGCGCGGCAGCGCGGTCGAGGGCGCAAAACCGGAATTGGAGCTGTGGCTGCGCGGATAACACGCGCGTTCTGACAGGCAGAGAGGGAGGAGGCAGCGCATGAGCCGAAATGCAAAAATTCTCATCGATCTGGCCGTACTTGCGGCCGCTTACGGCATCTGGCTGCTGCCGAAGTGGCGGCGGCTGGGGAGAAGACCGCTGCTCGTCTATACGCTCATGTATGGCTGCCTCGCCGGGATTGTGCGCTTTACGCTCATGCCGGTGCTCACGGCGCTGCCGTACTGCTTTGACCATCCGTACATCCCGATGCATATGGCTCCGTTTGAGGATGTCATCCACCGCCACGGGGACTATGTGCGGCAGATCGTGCTCAATGTCGTCCTGTTTCTTCCGTTTGGAGTGCTGCAGCCGCTGTGCGATCGCTGCCGCGGCAGGGCAACATTGGCGAAATCTACAGGGCGACGATGCGCATCCACAATTCGTGCACGTTTTCCGCAGAGCGGATATTACGGACGTCATCACGAACACGATCGGCGGCGTGCTCGGCTATGCACTCTGGGCGCTTGGAAACGTCTGCTGCAAAAAACGGCAGGGATAGGCGCTGAACTACCAGCGGCTTTTCCGGTTGAAAACAGGCAGAAGTTCCTGTATACTGATGTTGTTACAAAAACGCGAAAACGCGGATAACATAGAAATCAAATTCGGAGGAAAATTATGGATAAGCGGATCTATCGCGAATATGTCGCGATCCTGAAAGAGGAGCTGCAGCCCGCCATGGGCTGTACCGAGCCCATCGCCGTGGCTTACTGTGCGGCGCTTGCGCGCCAGACGCTCGGCGCGCTGCCGGAGACGGTGGAGGTGCTCGCAAGTGCGAACATCATCAAAAATGTCAAGAGCGTTATCGTTCCGAATACGAACGGCCTGCGCGGCATCGCGGCATATGTCTAATGATTCTCATTATGAAACAGCCTATCAGATAGCAACAGAAGGGATTGTTTTGTTGAAAAATGAGGCTACATTTAAGGGAGAGTCTCTTTTACCTTTAAGTCAAGGAAAGTACAAGCGTGTCTTAGTGGTAGGAGATAATGCTATTCGGAATTTGATGCAGGGAGGAGGTTCCTCTGAATTAAAGCCTAAGATGGTGATTACTCCTCTTGAAGCATTGACAGAGAAATTGGGAAAAGAATGTGTGAAATTTACTCAGGGGTATGTAGCTGGACGACCTATGTTTGATCGGGCCGATACATTTTCTCAGTCAGTGATTGATTCTCTTTATACGGCAGCTGTTAATGAAGCCCAGAAAGCGGATCTGGTTATTTTTATGGGTGGACTTAATAAGAATTTTCAGCAGGATTGCGAAGGAGATGATCGGAAAACATTCCAATTGCCATTTGAACAGGATCGGCTTATCAAAGGCCTTTTGAAGGCTAATAAGAAAGTGGTAGTGGTGTTGACAAGTGGAAATGCTGTGGATATGCCTTGGCTGAAGGAGGTCCCTTCAGTTATACAATCATGGTATCTGGGCTCTATTGGTGGAAAGGCACTTGCCGATGTGATTACAGGTGAGGTCACTCCGAGTGGTAAATTGCCTTTCTCTTATCCGGCTAAATTAGAAGACTGCCCAGCTCACTATTATGGAGAAATCAGTTATCCTGGAGACGGTATCCGACAGGAATACAAAGAAGATATCTTGGTGGGTTATCGCTGGTATGATACAAAAAAAATCAAACCTCTTTTCCCATTTGGGTATGGATTGAGTTATACACAATTTGAATACGGAAAGCCGGTTGTTTCTTCTTCTCAGATGCAATCCGGAGATGTATTGGAAATCAAATGTACTGTAAGAAATGTAGGAAAAGTAGCAGGAAAAGAAGTTGTACAATTGTATATCGGAGATGAAAAATGCAGTGTATTGCGTCCGTTGAAAGAATTGAAAGATTTTTATAAAGTAACACTCCAACCAGGTGAAGAAAAAGAGGTACTGTTTACGATAGATGAGGAAGACTTGAAATTTTTTGATGATACGCAGCATAAATGGGTGGCAGAATCAGGCAAATTCAAGATTTATATAGGCAGTTCATCAAAAGATATAAAGGGAGTTGTAGAGTTTGACTATAAGAATTAATACTGATATTAATAATTAAAAAAGAAATACCATGAATTTGATAAAGAACGTAGTTTTGGCTTCAGTGCTTGGATCTGGCATGTGTATGGCACAAAACGTGCAGAGCGTGACACCGGCTATTCCAGTAGATAAGAATATAGAGGCAAATATTCAGAAATGGCTGAATAAAATGACGCTGGAGGAAAAAATCGGACAGATGTGCGAAATTACTATTGATGTAGTAACTGATTTTGAGGCGAGTAAGAAGCATGGCTTTACAATGAGCGAAGCTATGCTCGATACGGTCATCGGGAAATATAAAGTAGGATCACTCTTGAATGTTCCGTTGAGTGTGGCACAGAAGAAAGAAGTTTGGGCCAAAGCAATCAAACGGATACAGGAAATTTCCATGAAAGAAATAGGTATTCCTTGTATTTATGGTGTAGACCAGATTCATGGAACGACTTATACTCTTGATGGTACCATGTTCCCACAGGGCATTAATATGGGAGCTTCTTTCAATCGCGAACTGACGAAGAAGGGGGCTGAAATATCAGCTTACGAAACAAAGGCCAGTTGTATTCCTTGGACATACGCTCCAGTGGTTGATTTAGGAAGAGATCCGCGTTGGCCTCGAATGTGGGAAAATTATGGAGAAGACTGCTACGTGAATGCAGAAATGGGAAAGGCTGCTGTAGAAGGATTTCAGGGAGAGGATCCCAATCATATTGGTGAATACAATGTGGCTGCCTGTATGAAGCATTATATGGGATATGGAGTCCCAGTATCAGGAAAGGATCGTACACCGTCTTCTATTTCTCGTAGCGATATGCGTGAGAAACATTTTGCTCCTTTCCTGGAGGCGATTCGTCATGGAGCCTTGAGTGTCATGGTGAATTCTGGAGTCGATAACGGAATACCTTTCCATGCCAATCATGAGTTGTTGACAGAGTGGTTGAAAGAAGGATTGAACTGGGATGGCATGATAGTAACCGACTGGGCAGATATTAATAACCTTTGTACTCGTGACCATATTGCAGCTACTAAAAAAGAAGCAATTAAGATAGCTATTAATGCGGGTATTGATATGTCAATGGTTCCGTATGAAGTCAGTTTCTGTACTTATTTGAAAGAGCTGGTAGAAGAAGGAGAAGTACCGATGAGCCGTATTGATGATGCTGTAGCCCGTGTGTTACGTTTAAAATATCGTCTGGGGTTGTTTGAAAATCCATATTGGGATATTAAAAAATATGATAAGTTTGGCTCGGAAGAATTTGCAAAAGTTGCCCTCCAGGCTGCTGAAGAATCAGAGGTATTGTTGAAGAATGAACAGAATGTATTGCCTGTAGCCAAAGGTAAAAAAATTCTTCTGACAGGTCCTAATGCAAACTCTATGCGTTGTTTGAACGGAGGCTGGTCTTATAGTTGGCAGGGAAATAAGGCAGATGAATATGCCGGAGCCTATAATACGATTTATGAAGCGTTCTGCCATAAATATGGAAAAGAAAATGTGGTTTATGAGCCGGGGGTAACTTATGCAGCATCAGACCCTAATGCCATAACGAATCAAAATGATAACTGGTGGCAGGAAAATGAGCCGGAAATAGAAAAAGTTGTGGCTGCTGCAGCAAAGGTTGATGTTATTGTAGCTTGTATTGGTGAAAATTCTTACTGTGAAACCCCGGGAAATTTGACAGACCTGACACTTTCAGAAAATCAGCGCAATCTGGTAAAAGCATTAGCAAAAATGGGAAAACCTGTTATTTTAGTGTTAAATCAGGGACGTCCGCGTATCATTAATGATATTGAGCCTTTAGCTCAGGGAGTGATTAATATTATGCTTCCTAGTAACTATGGAGCAGATGCGTTGGCAAATCTGATGTCTGGTGATGCGAATTTTAGTGCCAAAATGCCTTTCACTTATCCGAAGTATATTAATGCAATTGCCACGTATGATTACAAACCTTGTGAAAACTTGGGACAGATGGCAGGAAACTATAATTACGATTCTGTAATGGATGTACAATGGCCGTTTGGTTTTGGACTTAGTTATACAACTTATGTATACAATAACCTGAAAGTTGATAAAACTTCTTTTACTGCTGAAGATGAACTGACAATCTCTGTAGATGTAACGAATACCGGAAAGGTTGCAGGGAAAGAAGCGGTTTTGTTGTTCTCAAAAGATTTGGTGGCAAGTAGTACTCCTGATAATATTCGTTTGCGTAATTTTGAGAAGGTATACTTAAAACCGGGTGAAACAAAGACAGTTACAATGAAGATAAAAGGCAGTGATCTCGCTTTCGTTGGCTATGATGGCAAATGGCGTCTTGAAAAGGGAGATTTTAAAATAAAATGTGGTAACTTGTGGGCAGATATAAAATGTTCTGAAACAAAACTATGGGAAACTGCTAATAAGTAACTTTATGAGGTATGGTATTTTATTATTGGGTTTAGCTTTTTTAGGCTGTGCTCGTCCCGATTTCCGTGACTCTTCCTTACCTTCCGAACAGAGGGCAGAGCTGTTGTTACAGGAACTGACGCTGGAAGAAAAGATTTCCTTAATGATGGATGTATCAAAGCCGGTGGAACGGTTAGGTATAAAGCCATATAACTGGTGGAATGAAGCATTGCACGGAGTGGCACGTGCTGGATTGGCTACGGTATTTCCGCAGTCAATCGGTATGGCAGCCTCTTTTAATGACTCGTTGGTATATGAGGTATTTACGGCAGTGTCGGATGAGGCTCGAGCTAAAAATGCATATTATGCGTCGAAGGGAAGTTATGAAAGGTACCAAGGACTTACGATGTGGACTCCCAATGTGAATATTTATAGAGATCCTCGTTGGGGACGCGGAATAGAAACATACGGAGAAGACCCGTATCTGACTACTTGTATGGGGGTAAATGTAGTAAAAGGGCTGCAAGGTGTCAATGACGGAAAATACGATAAGTTGCATGCCTGCGCCAAACATTTTGCCGTGCATTCCGGACCGGAGTGGAACCGCCATTCTTTTGATGTAGAAGATTTGCCGCTTCGTGATTTATATGAAACTTATTTGCCTGCTTTCAAAGCCTTGGTACAGGATGCAGATGTGAAAGAAGTGATGTGCGCCTATAATCGGTTTGAAGGAGAACCGTGTTGTGGAAACAAACGTCTGCTGACTCAGATTCTGAGAGAAGAGTGGGGATTTGATGGTATCATATTAAGTGACTGCTGGGCAATCAATGATTTTTTTGAGGAAAAAGGACATCGAACTCATAAAGACGCTCCTTCTGCAGCTTCTGCGGCTGTGTTGAGTGGTACAGACCTGGAATGTGGTTCAACTTATGAATCGTTGATAGAAGCTGCAAAGAAGGGGATGATAGATGAAAAAGCAATAGACCGTTCCGTGAAGAAATTGCTGAAGGCCCGTTTTGATTTGGGAGAAATGGACGATCCCTCCAAAGTGTCCTGGACAAAGATTCCTTTCTCTGTAGTGGCTTCTGCCACACATGATTCGTTGGCATTGAAAATGGCTCGTGAATCGATGACATTGTTGCTCAACAAACAAAATGTGCTTCCATTGAAACGTGGCAATTTGACGGTTGCTGTAATGGGACCCAATGCCAAAGATTCTGTCATGATGTGGGGAAACTATAATGGAGTACCGGCCCACACGGTGACCGTATTGGATGGTATTCGTGCAGCTCTTGGAAAAGGAGATAAACTGATTTATGAACAGGGGTGTCCTTGTGTAGGTGATGATTTGCTGGAGAGTGTGTTCAGTGAGTGCAAGTCGGAAGGCAGACCTGGATTCAGTGCCCGTTACTGGAACAATGTGAACCACGAAGGAAAAGTGGATGTAGAAACACGGGTGATGACTCCGTTCAACTTCTGTACTTCAGGGGCTACGGTGTTTGCACCGGGTGTGAATCTGACGGATTTCTCTGCAACCTACAATGCGACTTATGTACCAAAGGCTTCCGGTGAGGTTATCTTCGATGTGTACAGCTTTGGCAAAGGACGGTTGCTGGTGAATCAGAAAGAAGCCATGTCATTTTATAATAGTCATGGCGGAAACAAGCAATCGTATGCTTTACAAGTGGAAGCAGGGAAGAAGTATGACATTGAATTGCAGTTTGAATATCTGCAGAGTGATGCGCAGCTGAATTTCGATATGGGCTTTAAGAAGAAAGTGGATATTGCCCAATCTGTCAATGCGGTCCGGAATGCCGATGTCGTTGTTTTCGTGGGAGGTATCTCCCCGAGCCTGGAAGGTGAGGAAATGGGAGTTGATTTGCCTGGCTTTAAGAAGGGAGACCGTACCAGCATTGAGCTGCCGGAAGTACAGCGGAATTTGCTTGCTGCCTTGCATCGTGCAGGGAAAAAGGTAATTTTAGTGAACTGCTCCGGTTCACCTGTCGGACTGGTTCCTGAAACTGAGATTTGTGAGGCTATCTTGCAGGCCTGGTATCCAGGACAGCAGGGTGGTCGGGCGGTAGCCGATGTCTTGTTTGGTGATTACAATCCGGCCGGAAGATTGCCGGTTACTTTTTACCGAAGCATCGAGCAGTTACCCGATTTTGAAGATTATAATATGACAGGACGAACTTATCGTTTCATGAAAGAACGCCCGCTGTTCCCGTTCGGATATGGCTTGAGCTATACGACGTTTACATACGGGGCAGCCACTTTCAGCAAGCAGACGGTAGGCAGTGAGGATAATCTCTCTCTGGTGGTTCCGGTTTCGAATACGGGCAGCCGGGATGGAGAAGAAGTGGTGCAAGTCTACCTGAGTAAGGTGGGAGATGAGGCTGGTCCGGTCAAGACTCTGCGTGCATTCAAGCGTGTATCCGTTCCCGCCGGAAAGACAGTCAATGTACACATTACCTTGTCAAAGAAAGATTTGGAATGGTGGAATGAAGGCACACACAGCATCCAGTTCTGTCCGGGAGAATATCAGGTATGGATTGGAGGTAGTTCGGATGAAAAAGCGTTAAGCAAGTATGCAATACAGTTGAAGTGATGTGAGTTTCCCTATATAACAGGCAGGGCGGTACCTGAGAAATAAAGGTATCGCCCTGCTTGTTTTTATAATACTATACTCTCTTATAGAATCAGTTCATAATCTACAATTCCTAACCATTTTCCGAATTTACGGCCTACTTCCCGAAAATAGGATACCTTTTCAAACCCTAACTTTTCGTGCAGGGCGTAGCTGGCTTCGTTACCTTCGGTGATGCAGGCTATCAGGGCATGCAGTCCGTAGCGGCGGCATTCTTCTATTAGATGCAGCATCAGTTCTTTTCCGATACCTTTCCCGGTATGCGAAGGAGCCAGGTAGATGGTGGTCTCTGCACTCTGGTTGTAAGCAGCCTTTTCTTTCCATCCGTGCACGTAGCAGTAGCCAGCAATCTGCCCTTCCGTCTCATATACAAAGTACGGATACTTCTCATTGATGTGCTGGATACGTGTCCACATTTCCTCTTCGCTCACCGGTTCCAGTTCAAAGGTGATGGTAGTGTGGGCGATGTAATGATTATAGATGGCAGTGATGGCCGGTGTATCTTCTTTGCGTACCTTTCGAATCATATTAAAGTATTAAGCCGAGGGTGAGTAATAATCCAAAAATAAGCATGTTGCGGGAGGTTTCTCCCAAAATTCCGTTCAGGGCTTTCCCGCGGTAGATACGGGCCATGTGCTGGGTAGTCAGGATGTGTGGAATCAGGTACAGCTGGGGTAGCAGTACGGCATAGATTTTCCCGATTTCCAGGAAGTAGAAGCAGCACCAGCAGGCCGCCAGTCCTAACAGAAAGTAAAGAATCAGTCCGGCTTTGGCACCCAGGCGTACCACGATGGTTTTCTTGCCGCTGATAGCATCCTGTTCACGGTCGCGGAAGTTATTAATCATCAGCAGGGTATCGATGATGAGGCCGCAGGCCAGTGAAGCCATGGTGACAGACATGTTCCAGTCGTGCGCCATGACATAGTAGGTACATCCCACGGGTACGAAGCCGAAGAAAACAAGTACCAGCAAGTCGCCCCATCCGTGATAAGCCAGCGGATACGGTCCGGCGGTATAGAGGAAGGCAAAAATCATGCAGGCAATACCAACCGGAATCATTTCCAGTCCTCCGTAGTAAAGCAGGCAAAGTCCGGTGATTCCTGCTAACAGGGTGGTACAGGCAATTCCGGCTTTCATGGCCTTGGCGCTGATCCATCCTTGTGCACAGGCGCGTTCCGGGCCCAGCCGGTCTTCGCGGTCGCTGCCTTTCAGAAAATCAAACAAGTCGTTGATGAAATTGGCGTCAATTTGCATCAGAAACGCAAACAGAAAGCAAAGCAAGGCAGGCGTTAATTGAAAGTGACCGTAAATAAAGGCCAGCGCACAGCCCAGCATGACGGGTATGGCAGCACCGGTCAATGTCTTGGGGCGGGCAGCCAACAACCAGGCTTTTATGGAATTGGTTTTGACGTTTGTCATTGTGGATTGATTTTTAGTTTTTCGTCCGGCAAAGTTAGGTATTTTTTTACGACCTTTGTCACGACCGGATAGTTATATGTATTTTAAAATGATGAAACGATTGAACTTGCTGGCAGGTTGCCTGGTGGTGCTATGTGTCCTGCTTTCTTCTTGTGCTACGGCTTCTTTTTCCAAATATAAAGGCGTGGGGCGTGTAAAGCGCTATGATTTCTACAGTGCCCAGTTGCCCGATTCTTTCGATGGTTTCCGTGTGGCTTTTGCTTCCGATTTTCATTACGAGAGTCGGTTTACCGCCCGTCGTTTGCCAGGCATGTGCCAGGCACTTCGTTCGCTGGATGCGGATGTGTTGCTACTGGGAGGTGACTATCGGGGGCGTAACGGAGGAGATGTGACGCAACTCTTTCAGGCGCTGAAGACGGTGGAGACACCCTGCGGAACGTATGCCGTGATGGGAAACCACGAGCGTGGGCAGGCTGACTCGCTGGCACGGAAGGCCATGCAGGAAACTGGGGTACACTTACTGGAGCACAAGGTGGATACCTTGTGGAGGGGAAAGGAGTACATTTTGCTGTGCGGCATTCGTAACCCGTTTGACCTGAAACAGAACGGGCTGCCTCAGCCAAACCGATGTTCCTCACGTTCACCCGTCACCGATCCAGCCTCAAAACGCGGGGACGAGTGTTTCCTGAAAAACGTTTATAGTTTTTGCGACAACGCGTGAATTCCGCGCACAAGCTTGCGGAACCACGCCTTTTTCAGGGTTCGCCCATCGTTCGTGTCCATTGTTTTTCGTCCGCTCATCATGCTGGCTTCTTCCATCGTTCGTCATCGTCCCGTCAGGGACTATTCCTGCTGCGTCCTCGACAGCGCCTTTTGCTTCAGGGACTCCTCTCTTCCCGCGCCCGTCGTCATGCCGAGCCGCCGCGACTTCTTCAATCCCGCCGACGAAATTGTCGGAATCCACAATGTTGGCAGCCGGAAAGCTTTCTTTTAACTCGCCGGTAATGTAACCTTGGCTCACTAAGGTCTGTATGGCGGAGGCATCGTGCGCAAACTCTTTGTCCTTGCGGATGAGCATACGCAATTTTTCGTAATCGATACGAATATTGCTCTCTATCATATTTCTGGGTACTCTGCCATTATTGTCTATATAGTTTTTGACAAAATAAAGCACCATATTGGAATTGTATAGCGTAGTTTCTCCATAGCACTCCTGTGCAAAGCAGTAGCTGTCATACCATGGTTTCATCAGCCCTATCAACTCATCGATGGTATGATTGAAAGAGGTTTTGGTAGAATAATAAGCCAGCATTTCGCGTACCTCGGCTTCGGTGAACCCCATCATTTGGTTAAATTTCGATGAGAGAGAGTAGTTGGTACCGATGTTGAAGCCGCTGGTCAGGTCGTCCATCGTCACGGGGCTTACACCGGTGATAAAGCAACGCTTGATGCTGGAATAAGTTCCGGCTTTCACCTTGTTAAAAAAGGTGCGTAGATAACCTTCCTTGTGCGTCTCTTCGGTATATCGGTGCAGGCTGTCGGCATCGGAGAGGATGGCATTCGTAAAGTGGTCATACTCATCAATGAAGAGATATATCTTCTGGCCTGCACGGGCACATACCTGATAGAGAAAGTCCAATTGCTCCACTGCTCCCTTTGCCGCACACAATCCTTCTAATGTATCTTGTGGCAGATATTCAGCATATATCTTGCAGAAGTTTTCAAAAGTAATGCCACAATGTGCATCCAGTCCGCTGCGGTAATTGTGCAATTCGCCATTAATACCGGAAAAGTTGAGATACAGCACCAGGTAACTATTGCGGTCATCTGTAGGATGCTTCCCTATGTAGAGGTCGCCAAACAGGGCGTCAAACTTGTCACGGGTACGCACATCATAATAGTGTTGCAGCATATTCAGTGTCAGACTCTTGCCGAAACGACGTGGACGGATAAAGAAGAAATACCGGTCCGAACGTTCTATTAAAGGGATAAACGAAGTCTTGTCCACGTAATAATAATTGTCAAGACGAATATCTTCGAAATTCATCATGCCGTATGGCAACAACTTCATATCTGATGATACATATTCCATAATTCAGTTTATTTATGAGTCCACTTTGAACTAGTGTAAACAAAGATACGCTCTTTCCGCTGCTTTTACAAATAAACGTTCGTACTTTTTAGCCTCTATTCACTGAGCCAGCTCTTTCAGTATCATTTCTATTTTTTGAAAGAGTTGCCCTATGTGCGCTCCGTCTACAAAAGCATGGCTTACGGTGAAGGCGATGGGCATAACCAATCTTCCTTCGCGTGGCACTACTTTGCCGGCATTCATCAGCGGATAGTCCAGTGGATGGTCGGGAGCCATCTGCGTGTAGGTGAGCGAAGTGAAATAAAGCTGAGGCGTGGCGCTCAGTTGGATGATGTCAAAATCACCTTGCTCTGCAATCACTTTTTCGGCTCCATACGGGTCGCCGTCTTCGGGAATATGATGGACGATGTGGTA
>OGXG01001601.1_pt1 | contig 11050 bp, 9 predicted proteins | sample 1576251 | NCBI WGS metagenome assembly OGXG01 (sample SAMEA3541533, study PRJEB24748) | human gut metagenome | biome: human gut; feature: human-associated habitat; material: faeces | place: China | collected 2012
TCGCTCAGCCAATCATCCCAATGCAGGCTTACTGGGATGCAGCTACACCATTCGGTGATGCATTCGTACACGGTGCTGAAGGACAGATCACAGCAGACAATGCTAAGGAAAAGACAGAAGCATTAAACGAGCAGTTAAACAGCTCACTTACAGAGTAATCTTTTTCCAAAAGGAAAAGACAGAGAAACAATTCCAAGGTTCTGGGGATTCCCCGGAATCTTGGAATGCATGAGTCTATAAATATGGCATAGAGTAACATGTGCCGGGAGGATAAGTATGATAGGTGCAAACAAAAAGAAGTCGGACTTCGCTACACCGTACACTGTATCCAATGCGCTTACGAAGGGCGGGGCTGCAGTTAAGTTATCAGCGCTTATAATGGGATTGGGAAACATCGCCCACAAGCAGATTATCAAAGGTTTAATTTTTTTGGCAATTGAGATTGGCTATATTATGTTTATGGTCAATGCAGGTGCATATTATCTTTCCATGCTTCCTTCATTAGGATGGAGAAAACAGGAAGAGGTATTTAATGAACAGAAACAGATATATGAGTATGTACAGGGTGACAATTCCGTATTATTGTTGTTATACGGTGTTGCTACGATTGCGATCACTCTTTTATTTATTTATATGTGGGCTGAAAATTTAAGAAGCGCATATATGGCAGAGTGCCTCGCAAAAGAGGGGAAAGAAATCAATTCTTTTGGCAAGGATGTCAAAAGTTTATTTGATAAAAATTTATACAAGACATTAATGTTTCTCCCATTGATGGGAATTCTTATTTTTACAGTTTTACCATTGTTATTCATGATTCCAATGGCATTTACCAATTATTCTACGATCAACAAGCATCTGACCTTGTTTGACTGGGTTGGATTGGCGAACTTTAAGACGGTACTTGGACTTGGCGGAAAGATAGGCAAGACATTCTGGCGGGTTTTAGGCTGGACAATTGTATGGGCTGTATTTGCTACATTCTTATGTAACTTCTTAGGACTGATCCTTGCAATTGTAATCAACCGCAAAGAAACACATTGTAAAGCATTCTGGCGTACCTGTTTTGTTATTTCCATTGCAGTGCCACAGTTCGTATCCTTACTGGTTATGAGACAGATGCTTCAGGAACATGGGGCGGTCAACAACCTGCTGATGGAGTGGGGGCTTATCCAGAATCCACTTCCGTTCTGGACGAATACGATGTGGGCGCGTGTATCGGTTATTTTGATTAACTGCTGGGTTGGTATTCCATACACCATGCTTCAGGTTACCGGTGTATTGCAGAATGTACCGGCAGAGTTGTATGAGGCAGCCAAGATTGATGGTGCCAATGCCGCACAGATTTTCCGCAAAATTACATTGCCATATATTATGTTTATTATGGGACCATACATCATTACACAGTTTACAGGTAACATCAATAACTTCAACGTTATCTACCTGTTATCCGCAGGTAAGCCGACTCCGGTTGGTGAAACAGCGGGCAAGACGGATCTTCTGGTAACATGGCTGTACAAGTTAACGGTTGATTATCAGTATTACAACATCGGTGCCGTGATTGGTATCTTAACATTCGTAGTTCTTTCTATTGTGGCATTAGTCACCTACAGAAATACGAAAGCATACAAAGATGAGGAGGGATTCATGTAATGAGCAGTGCAAAAGTAAGCAAACGCCCTATGACCGCTGGCCGGGCAAAGAAAATTGCAAAAAATTCATTGGTACATATAATCCTTGCCATCCTGGTAGTGATCTGGTTATTCCCGATTTTCTGGATTATCATGACAAGTTTGCGAGGGGAAAGTGGTGCATATACCGCATATTTCTTCCCAAAAGAACTGACATTTAATAACTATAAGAGACTCTTTACGGAGACAACATTGTTGAACTTCCCGAGAGCTTTTATGAATACGCTGATCATTTCCATTTTTTCATGCTTGATTTCAACGACATTCGTACTGAGTGTATCTTACTGTATGTCAAGACTGCGCTTTAGAATGCGTAAAGCATTTATGAATCTGGCCATGATCCTTGGATTGTTCCCGGCATTCATGTCCATGGTTGCAGTATACTTTATTTTAAAAGCAGTTGGACTGACCGAGGGAAGTGGGCTTCGTATCGCTCTGATTCTGATTTATTCTGCAGGATCTGGTGTTGGATTTTATATCGCAAAGGGATTCTTTGATACGGTACCAAAGTCTCTCTCAGAGGCAGCGATTCTGGATGGATGTAATCAGTTCCAGGTATTTTACAAGATCATTCTTCCACTCAGTAAACCAATCGTTGTATATACGATCCTTACGGCATTCCTTGCTCCATGGCTTGACTTCGTATTTGTACGTGTCATTGTTGGACCAAAGGATAAGTATTGGACGGTATCACTTCTCCTGTACAATATGCTGGAGAAAGAGTTTGTAAACGGATGGTTTACAAGATGGGCTGCAGCCGCAGTTATTGTGTCTATCCCGATCTCTATTCTCTTCGTATTTATGCAGAAATTCTATGTAGATGGTCTGACAGGCGCTGTAAAGGGTTAATGATGAAAGATAGAAAGCCGGTGGTCGTTTGACCACCGGCTTTTTTCATCCGATGAAGAAAGGAAAGGTTATGAAAAAAAGAATTTTGTCGGCAGTTGTTGTGCTGGTGCTTTTTGCCGGGGTGCTTGCAGGCTGTATTTCGGGGAACGGTACACAGGATGCAAAATTAAATATAATTGATGATAATTACCGTAATTACTATGAAATTTTTGTCGGCTCCTTTTATGACAGTGATGGGGACGGCATGGGTGATTTAAAGGGTGTGGAAGAAAAGCTGGATTACATCTCAGATCTGGGATGCAACGGAATCTGGCTCATGCCGATCATGCCTTCCCCAACCTATCATAAATATGATACAACGGATTACGAAGCGGTGGACGAGGCATATGGTACGGCGGATGATTTTAAAGAGCTGGCAAGTGCGTGTCATGAAAAAGGTATCCGGCTGATCATTGATGTGGCAATGAATCACAGTTCTTCCCAGCATCCATGGTTTACACAGGCATGTGAGTATCTTGCAGGTCTGAAGGCAGGAGAAAAACCGGACGATACGGTGTGTCCGTATGTGGATTACTATCATTTTTCTGACAAGCAGGAGGGAACAACCTACTATGCAGTGCCGGGAAGCAGCAGCTGGTGGTATGAGGGATCCTTCTGGTCGGAAATGCCGGATCTGAACCTGAAAAGCCCGGCAGTACAGAAGGAATTTGAAGAAGTTGCGGATTACTGGATAGATCTTGGTGTGGATGGTTTCCGGATGGATGCGGCCATGCATTATGAAGAAAATGCAACCAATGCGAATTGTGATATTTTAAATAAACTGTACACATACTGTAAAGAAAAAAATCCACAGTTTTATATGGTATCCGAAGTGTGGGCGAGTGAGAATGTCATTGCGGATTATTATGCGAGTGGAACACCAAGCATGTTTAATTTTGATGCGGGAACGGCAAAAGGGGCACTGGTCAATGCGGTAAGAAAGGGCGATCCGGTAAGCCTTGTGAATTCCATGCTGAAATATCAGAATGATTTCTCCCAAAAAAATCCGGATTATATTGATGCACCGTTTTTGTCCAATCACGATATGGCAAGGATTGCCAATACGCTGGTGAATGATCCGGATAAGATTAAGACAGCAGCAGGTCTTCTGATGACAATGAACGGCAGTCCGTTTGTTTATTATGGGGAAGAAATTGGCATGAACAGTTCCGGAACAAAGGATGAAAATAAGCGTATTCCGATGGTGTGGTCAAAAACTGACACCACAGGAATGACAAAGGGACCGGCAGATATGGATGCCGGCATTGAATCTCCGTTTCCGGCAGAAGATGAACAGGAAAAGGATAAGGATTCTATCTTAAGTTACTATAAAAATGCGCTTCGTCTGCGGAATCAGAATCCGGAAATTGCAAGGGGAACCATAGAAAAAGTAGAAAGTCTGTGTAAAGATTCACAGGCGGCAATCACGAAAACGTATCAGGACAGTACCATCGGAATTGTGTATAATCTTGGGGAAGGAAACGGTACGGTTGACCTGAAGGGAACAGCACTTGAAAATATGAACCTGGAGGGAAGCCTGACACTGAAGGAAGAGACGGTACAGCTGAAAGATGGGAAACTGGAGATGCCGGCATGCAGTATTGCTGTGTTAAAATAGTAAAGTATAACAAATTATAGTAGTTTCAAGTTGAGTTTTTTGTCAGATTGTAGTATATTATCTATATTATAGGCGGGGAGGAATCGTCTGAATTAACGGAGGCGTATGCAATATGAGAAAAAACGATGAGCAGAAAACAAATAAACTAAAGAAAGAAAAGGTCAAAAAAGAAAAAACAAAGAAAATACCGAAACGTGACAATGCTTCCCGGCAGGAAAAAAAGACAAAAATTCCTAAAATAAAAAAGGTGGCCGGCGAACAGAAAAGAGAAAAAGCGGAAATTCCGTTCTATCGCAGTATTGCGATGCGGCTGGTGGTTGCTTTCCTGATTCCGGTTATTGGTGTGCTGGCTCTTGGTATTACCTCTTACAATAACGCTTCCAATGCCATTGTGGATACATACAAAGAATCTGTACAGCAGACTGCTGATACGATGCAGCAGTATATCAATCTGGTTATCACGAGTGAGAAGGACGAATTTAAGACCTATCTGACCGAGTCGGATCTGCGTAAGTATTTTGCGGGGTTGATGGATATGTATGATGAGAGCTCCGTGCGCAAAGACTATCAGAGCAGACTGCGCAATAAGATGGCACTCGACAGCAAGATTCAGGGAGCCTATATTATCGCGGACAACAAGCGTACGATTGACTGTCAGGGAATTGTTCGTGACCGAAATGTTTATACGGACTATGTCGGATGCGATCAGGGAAAACTGGTCAGCAAAAGTGCAACAAACTGGTTTTTCTTCGGGCCAGATGAAAGTTCAGATAAAGCACTGGATCTGGGAATTGATTCCTACTGTCTGCGAATTGTAAAAAAAATGAACAATCAGCCGGCCATGATGATCATAAACATCAGTGATTCCTTTATCCGTTCCGCCATGCAGTCACTGGATCCTGGAAAGGGAGGCTATGTAGCATTAATTACGGATACGGATGGAAAAGAGTTTTATTCCGATGAATCCGTCAAGACGGAAAAAGCACTGATTTACGGTACAAGTTTTTATAAGAAAGCATTGAACGGGAAAAAAGATTCCGGAAACCAGATGATTACATTTAATGGAAAGTCATACATGTTTGTATACAGTAAACTTTCAGCCGGAGATCTTATGGTTACGGCACTGATTCCTTCTGACCGTCTGCTTGAGCAGTCATCCGGAATCAAACAGCTGACAACCGTACTTGTGATTGTCTGTATGATCATCGCACTTGCACTTGGATTATTCCTTTCGAGTCAGATGACAGGAACCATCAAATATATTCTGCGTCAGCTGCGCAAAGTTTCCAATGGAAACCTTACGGTTCATCTTTCCGCAAAGCACAAAGATGAGTTTGGTTTACTGTGTGATGGTGTCAATGATACCGTAGAGCATATGAAATCGCTGATTCTGGATGTCAATGATGTGAGTCAGCAGGTTGGAGAAGCGGCAATTCATGTGGCAGAGGCATCCGGAACATTCCTTGAAACCTCTAAGAATATTCAGAGTGCAGTTGAAGAGATTGAGAGTGGTGTGAACAAACTGGATACCGGTTCCGATAACTGTATGAGTCAGATGGATTCCTTATCGGGAAAGATTAATAATGTAAGCTCCAATGCAGATGAATTGGGAAAACTTACTTCTGCAACCGGAGAAACCATTACCACCGGTATATCTTCTGTACAGACACTTACGCAGACATCCGAGACCACTGCAAACATTACAAGAAATGTCATTCAGTCAATACAGGAACTGGAAGAAAAATCAAAATCCATCAGCAACATTGTTTCTGCGATCAATGATATTGCGGAACAGACGAATTTACTTTCCCTGAATGCGTCCATTGAGGCAGCGCGTGCGGGAGATGCCGGCAGAGGATTTTCTGTGGTCGCAGAAGAAATCCGAAAGCTTGCCGATCAGTGTCTTGCTTCTTCTTCCCAGATTTCTTCCATTGTAGATGAAATCGTTTCCAAGACGGGAGAAGTGGTAAATATCGCAAGACAGGCGGAAGATGCAGTTTCTTCCCAGTCTTCCGTTGTAGAGGATACCACAAATTCCTTTAAACAGATTGACCAGCTTGTAGCGCAGCTGATTCAGGCACTGCAGACGATTTCGAATAATGTGCAGGAAATGAATGGTGCACGAAACGAGACACTCAGTGCAATCGAGAGTATTTCCGATGCGTCCACCCAGACGGCAGAATGTTCTTCATCGGTACATTCGGCAGCAGGTACGCAGCTGGATGCAATCAAGAATCTGGATGAAGCATCCCAGAGTCTTACGACCAAGGCCCAGAGCCTGCTGGATGCACTGTCAACGTTCCAGGTTTAAGCAAAAAGTGAAAAAGCCTGAAGATGAAATGCTTCAGGCTTTTTTTATGGAGGAAGAAAATGCGGACAATTATCGTAGTCATTTATGTTTTTTTATTTTTGATTCTTGGACTGCCGATTCTCGGAATCGAATGGATTATCGCAAAATTTGATAAACATGCAGCCGATATCAGCCAGCTTCGGATTGTGCAGTGGGGACTGCGCTGTGTATCTTTTTTGGCGGGGGTTCATCTGACTGTTGAGGGAAAAGAACATGTACCAACGGATCAGGCTGTACTTTATATTGGAAATCACCGCAGCATTTTTGATATTGTCATTACTTATGCACAGTGTCCGAATCTGACCGGGTATATTTCCAAAGATGGTGTCAATAAGGTTCCGCTGCTGGGAATATGGATGCGCCGTCTGTATTGTCTGTTTCTTGACCGCAAGGATTTAAAGCAGGGACTTAAGACCATTCTGACCGCTATCGATCAGGTGAAGTCCGGCATTTCTATTTGTATTTTCCCGGAGGGAACGAGAAATCGTGACCGGGAGGATGCAACGATGCTTTTGCCGTTTAAAGATGGTTCTTTTAAAATAGCACAGAAGACGGGATGTCCGATCATTCCGATGGCACTTACCGGGACGGCGGATATTTTTGAAAATCATTTTCCGTGGCTGCACCGTGCAGAGGTAAAACTGACCTATGGGGAGCCCATTATTTTTGCCGAACTTTCCAAGGAAGATCAGAAACATATCGGCGCATACTGCCAGAATGTGATTCATGAAATGCTGCAGGAACACAAAAATACAAAAGAATAGATCGCACGACCGCTGCATAGGATAGCATAAGAACGAAAATAGAGTGGTCAACCATGAAAGATAAAAAAAGAAAGTATATCCTGATGATCATTTTGCTGGGGGTGCTTATGCTGCTGAGCGGGTGTGTGCGAAAAGAATGTGAGGAGAAGGTAAAGGATCTGGAGTTTACCGTGACAAAGGAGGAAGAACTTCCGGAAGCCTTAAGACAACAGATTGAAGAAAAAAAGGAGGGGGATTTCCGTTTTACATACAGCGATAATGAATATTTATACGTTGCCAGAGGTTATGGAATACAGGAGACCGGAGGATACAGCATCTCCGTGGAAGACTGTTATCTGAGTGATACCGCCATCTGTGTAAAGACGAGACTGCAGGGACCAAAAAACGGAGAAGAGGTGACAAAAGCACCTAGTTATCCGTTTATTGTACTGAAGCTGGAACTGCGGGAGGAAGAGGTACTGTTTCAATAGGGTACTTAAGAACTATTGTAAAAAGTTTAACACTCTGCTATACTAAAGCTACTAGATATAGTATTTTCTAGAATATTCAACTCAAATGGAGGAGGCAACAATGGAACAGGCACAGATTAGCAAGGTTCGGGCATCCGTTCATCGGCAGCGCGGTAACAGAGTGAAAATTCAGTTAGACCGTGGACGTAACAAGGTAGATATTCAGGAAGGCGTTATCCAGGGCGCATATCCAAGCGTTTTTACAATACTTGTAGATGACGAGCGAGAGGAAAATCCTCCACAGTTATTATCATTCAGTTACACTGATATTATTACAAAGGACATTCGAATGAAACTTTGTTAGGAATGAATAAAATTCCCTTTCTTTGAATAAGTATTAGTATACTTACTTCAAAGAGAGGGGATTTTTTTGTTTTGGAATTGAAGAGACAGCTGTTCAGACAGAATTTACTAAGGAGCAGGGCGTTTACCCAGATTACGCTGGATGATGACTGTATTGTAAAAGACAACAAACCGGATCTGTTGAACATTATACATACCAGGGGTTCTGTTATTTTTGAGGATGTCAAGGTGAGCAGCCAGACGGTGTGGGTTACCGGACAGTTGCGTTTTGTCGTGTTATACCGCAGTGAAGATAACCGGCTGGAATCTTTTACGGACAGTATAAATTTCGGAGAAAAAATTTTTATGGATGAGGTGGAAGAACGCGATACCGTCAATCTGAGCGGAGATCTGGAGGATCTGAATATCAGTGCCATCAATTCCAGAAAGCTTGCCGTGCGTGCTCTGCTTGGCATTCATGCCGTGTGTGAGGTGCCGGTGGAAGAAGAAATTGTAAGTGGTGTTGAAAATGATCCGGATATTCAGCAGAAAAGCCGGACGATGCAGCTTTTGGCACTGACATCCGCGAAAAAGGATATCCTGCGTGTGCACAGTGATATTGCACTGCCACAGTCTAGTCCGAATATCGGACATCTGCTTTATGATTATGTTGAAGTGCGTAACCGGCAGGTGATCTGCACCGGGGAGCAGATGCAGATTCAGGGAGAAGCGTATGTGAATGTATTGTACAGCAGTCCGGAAGGAAAAATGGAGTGGTATGAAACGATGGTTCCGTTTTCCGAATCAATAGAAGGGGGAATGACCGGAACACAGCCGATCTGCTGGGTACATTGCCAGACGAAAGAATATGAGGTGGAACCGGCAGAAGATTATGATGGCGAAATGAGGGCGCTGAGCCTGAATCTTTCCATGGATGTGGAAATGAAGCTGTGGGAAGAAAGGAATGTGGAACTTCTGGCAGATGTCTATTCGCTGGAAACAAATCTTGTGCCACAGAAAGAAATGGTCTGTGCAAAAAAACTGCTGATTAAAAATGAAGCAAAACTGCGGATCTCTGAACAGATGAAGCTGGCGGAAGAACAGGAACGGATCTTACAGCTGTGTTCTTTTGAGGGGCATGCAGAGATGGATCATGTGGAACCGGTGGAAAACGGGTTACAGGTAGAAGGAATCCTGACGGTTGATATTTTGTATGCAACGACGGATGACAGTTTTCCGATTGCACATACGCAGGAACAGATTCCGTTTACACAGATTGTTGATGTTCCCGGCATGAAAGGGCACACGGAAGATATTTCTTATGAAATCGAGCCGGCGATTGATCAGCTTGCGGTGAATCTGCTGGATAACGAACGATTTGAGGTCAAGGCGGTTATTTCCCTGCAGACAATTGTACAGCAGGAAGTGTGCATGGAAAAAATTGTGGATATCCATAAGGAACCGCTAGACGCGGTGGAACTGATGAAGCAGCCGGGAATTGTTGGCTATATTGTTAAAAAAGAAGAACAGTTATGGGACATTGCAAGACATTTTCATACTACCGAGGCAGAAATTATGGAGACAAACGGACTCAAATCGGCAGATGTGCAGCAGGGCGATAAGTTACTCATTGTAAAGAAAGTGAGTGAATGTTAGAATTGATGATAGAAAGCGTCAAAAGGAGAAAGTTATGGAAAACGAAAGAAAAAAGAAATTTCAGGACTATGCACCACCGGAGCAGAAACCATCGGGGGGATACAACTTAAACGGGGTGTATTATTCGCGTGACGGACAGCGGCTGGATGATCAGCCCAAGAAGAGCTGGAGCCAGCGGGAATACGAGCGCGCGGAGCGCGAAAAAATACACTGCCGGGCGAAACGGGAGCAGAGGGAAAGTGAGGTTGATGCGCAGGGAAATCCGGTCAAGGACAATTCGGGAGTCAAAAAGTATTCCTTTTTGTTCAGCATCTTTTCTTAAAGATCTTATGAACTTAACCAATTCGCTGTTGTTCTTTGTTATTGCCATTTCTATTCTTTCGCTATAATCAAATTCTATAATTGCAAATCTATCAAGTGTTGCTTGATCAAGTACCATTCTTCCAGTATACATTTCATCTGCACCTGATCCAACTGTGTTTCCTGCTGCAACAAAGTGTATATGTTTAAGATCAACTCTGCCGTTTGGAAACTCAAAGTATCCGTTTGCTATTGCGGCATTTAAAAGAACCAAAACTTCTGGAATGCTTGCATCCATTTCATCTAAGAAGAAGATGCAATCTATATCATCTGTGCAAGCCTTATAAAACTCTGTTTCATGAAACTCACCGCCTGCATCAATAAAGCCTGTTATTTTATATTCCTGCTGAACACTATTTGAAAAATAGAAGTTCCAACCAAGCTCTTCGGCAATCTGTTCTACTGTATGGTTTTTACCTGATCCAGCAGGGCCGGCAAGATAAACTGGAATATCGTTCTCCAAACACATTTTTATTTCATCGTATCTATCATGGTGTACAGGTCCTTCAACTTTTGGTATTTCAACTTCGGAATTAGGTATGTCTTTTTCTAGCATATCAGCTTTTATTTTTTTAGATATGCTCGAAGTATCAACTCTTTTGCGACCCTTTGTCTCATAGATTCTTTCGATGTTGATAACATTGAAGTTATCATCGAATTCTATTTTGCAGCCGTCAATCACTGTGCTGTTTCCGTAAGCTTTTCTAACGTAATTGTATACTTTTGTGTTTCCTTCAAATCTTACATTTGCAACAACATATCCTTCTTTGCTAGCCTTTTCTAAACCTAAAACATCAAACTTAACCTTTTCCATTTTATTTCTCCTTTTCATCTGAAAGCTTTGTTTTAACTTAATTCTATTATATCAAACGATTTTGATTTTGTAAATATGTTTTTTATAATTTGACACTTTTTTCTGTAAAATGTTTTGTTTC
>OGXG01001619.1_pt1 | contig 10954 bp, 17 predicted proteins | sample 1576251 | NCBI WGS metagenome assembly OGXG01 (sample SAMEA3541533, study PRJEB24748) | human gut metagenome | biome: human gut; feature: human-associated habitat; material: faeces | place: China | collected 2012
GCATCGACATGGCCACCCTCCGCGACAGTCTCGAAGCCGCCGGCTGGGATGTGAAACCGGAAGAGGAGACGCCTGCAGCCAGCGCCCACCGCACCGGCACATGCCTCGACCGCGACATCCGTCAATACGCGCGCATTATCCGCCACCTCTCCGATCATCCGGTCCGATACGTCGCCACGGAAGCAGCAAGGTGATGGACATCGCAGCAGTGATCCTCCTATGCGCCGCCATCCTGATCGGCTGGATGGCCAACAGGCCATGAACCGTACCAACAATGAAAGGAACCTAGGAATGAAACAGACCATCAACCGCATCTCCAACCGCGTCGGCGACTGGTTCGCCACGCTGTTCGCCATCGCCGCGCTGCTGCTCGTGCCGCACGCCATCATCCGGCCGATCATCGGCATCGGCCTCCACCACTGGATCCCCATCCAATGGCTCGCCCTGCACGCCATGCTCATCATCCTCGCCCTATGCGTCGCGCTCGCCGCCTACATCATTGCGGACCGCACCGCCACGGAACCGCCGGAAACATACTGAAAGGAGCCATCATGGCAGACCATGAGACCATTCCGATCGGTCTGGAGACGCAGAACAAGGTGGCTGAGGCCATCTACCTGCGCTGGTATAGCAACGGGGCCCGCCATCCACGCCCATGGAACGAGATGCCCATGGAGGGCAAAGAGCCATGGAGGCGCGTGGCCAAGGACGCCATCAGAACGTTCTTCGCCTCTCCCGAGTTCCAGACGCTGCTCGACGACGTGTACGACGAAGGCTACGACGCGGCCGAAAAGGACGCCCAAGGCGAAAACGAAGGCGAGGAGCCGCAGTGAGCGTCAACGTTCCGCTGCATAAATGGCGGTCGGCCGACCCGGCCATCCTGATCGGCCGCCGCTGCATCGCCCAAACCGACCAGGACGTCGTCATCGACGGCCGGCTCGAACTCATCCGCCGGCCGGACGGCGCCGCCAGCCTCCGCTTCCAGGGCATCGGAAACGACATCATCGACCACGATCCGAACACATGTTCCAACAGCATGGGCGACGGCATACGAAGCCTCGCCATCTACGGAAAGGAATGAAATGCACCACACAGACACCGTCAGAATCGCCACCAACCCACGCAAATGGCGCAGACCTGCACCCTGCCCGGCATGCCGCAAGTCCCGGCCGCTCATCCTGACCCTCGGCACCGTCTACAAACTCCGAACCAGCAAACCGGTCAACACCATCTACGGCTGCATCTGTCCCAACTGCCGGCACAAATGCATCCTCCACGTCGACGGCAGAAGCCTCAACAAGGCCATCCGCCTCTGGAACCACCACGCCAGCCACCATCAAAGGAACGAACAATGAGAAACACCATCTGCGCCACACTCACCGCCATCATCCTCACCCTCTGCACCGCGCTCGCAGGATGCGGGAGCGCGTCGGAGCCTTCCACGCCGGCGCATGCGGTCAGGTCCGTCGACTCGCAGTGCTCCGCCGGGACCGACGTATTCACGGAATGCGTCATCACTCTGACCGACACGAGGAAAGTTGACTGCGTCGTTTACTCGGGCTACAAGAGGGGCGGCCTGTCATGCGACTGGAGTCATGTGAGCGGATCGGACAATGAACCACGGTGAAAATCAGAATCCAGGACGGCGCCATATACATCGTGCCGGAAGACGACGAGGAACGCCAAGTGACCGAAATCACCATCAACACCCTGCTCAGATGGGTGGCGGAACACGACAAGGAAAAGAGACAGCAATGAACAACACGGGCGCAGACATCGCCATCAGCACGCTCGGCAAACTCGCCGACCAGGAACTCGCGGCAGTGCGCGCCGCATCCCGCGACGGCAACCGGCCGCTCTATGAGATTTCGTCGACCAGGTATCATGCCTACCTCACCGCCAAGGATGAGATCACAAAGGCGCTCGCCGATGCCGTGGAGGAAAGGGATGGGTCGAATCCGTTCGAACTGCAGTATGGCGAACTCACCACGAGGGACATGCATCGGTGCGACTTCTGCCGCACGCTGGTATCAAGCCCAGTTTACGAGGTCATCGCCATCTTCAACGGACAGGCGACAACGGCGGACGAGGTGTGCCCGGAATGCATGCAGCGTTTCGGTTTCAAACCAACCGCGGTCATCCCTTTGACGACGTACCGGAAGCTAATGGAATCAGTACCGGTAAGGGCGCTCAAATGAGCGGGTGGAGAGACAGTGCCGCATGTCTCGGCTACGATCCGGAGATCTTCTTCCCCAAACCGAAGGACGTGATGGCCATAAGGAAGGCGCAGGAAGTTTGCAGCGGATGCCCGGTCATCAAAACAGTGCGGCAGGTTCGCCTACGAACACCCACGCATCGATGGCTACTCGGTGCAGGGAGTGTGGGGCGGCAGGCTGCGACTCGGAAAGAAGAACATATGAATCGCAAAAGCCAACTCGACTTCGAGGCTGAATATGTCCGCGGCGAACCCATCCCGGTCTCCACGGACAAGACCATCGCGCAGATTGCCTCCGACGCCTACGTGCAGGGCTTCGTCGCAGGACGACTCAAACCACCGACCGAAATCGAAATAGACGCCGCCCTACGCTACCTCAACAACAACGCGCTTATCAGACAGGACATCACCCACATAACAGTCAAAAACGCGCTCGCCGACATGTGCCGGGAAATGAGATACGCCTTGACGAAAAGAACCACCAACTGAAAGGAAACACGAAAAAATGAGCGATGAAACACTCGAACCGCCACTGCCGCCGATCGACGCGCGAACCGAAGCCGTCGCCGAACGCCTGTTCGGGCTCAAATTTGCACTCCGCAAGGACGATCCGAAACATATCCACGATGAATGGGAGCATGCGGCCGACTGGATCCGCGACGGATACCTGCGCCAAGCCATCGAAGTGCTCGCCACCGCCGACCGGACACAGGCCGCGAGCGCCGACGGATCCGATTATGAGGAGCGGATGCGCGTCGAATACCGTGATTTGACCGCTCGTGCCGGCAGGCTCAAGGGCATGCTGCAGCGGTATGCGGATGGCACGCTTGACTTCGAGCCCGCCTGTCCGATCACTCTGCTGAGCAGGCAGCTTGACGTCATGGACGAATACGCTCTCATCCTCCGCCGCCGGGCACGCATCGAGCGCATCAGTCTTGTCAGGCAGCGCATCGACACGGCCGTCAGGGGCTCCAATGAGTGACGCGGCCGAACGGATCCGCGCATGGAACACGGAAACCGACAAACACAAAAGAAAAGCAAAGGAACGATGAACCAGTGAAAACGAAGAAAATCCTCGTGGACATGATCATGAAATGGCACCAAGCCGGATACTCAACCGACGAAATCGCGCCACTGGTGCCACAAATACCGAAGCCCGAAATCCAAGCCATCATCCAACACCGCGAATAAACAAGAAACCCGACCTTCCGGCCGGGCTCCTGGCATCACCACCAGAAGACTACCACGCCGGAGGGAATCGAACAAATGAACGAACGAAACAACGAATCCCAACCAACACCAAACCAGACACAACCAGCACAAACCAACCAAAACAAGCCAGCGCTCGCCGGCATGTGCCGAGTGTGCGGCGGGGAGTGCCGTATCCAGGCCACGATGTGCGACAAGTGCGAGACCGCTTTGAGGGGATGGATTCACGACTATCCCGTCTGGATCCATGCCTTGCGCGAGTTTCTGGATTCGACGGCGCATTATGGAGGTCACCAGCCTGGACGTGTCAATCTGCCGTCCGCGCCCACGCCTATCAGACTCTCGGTCGTTGACCATCTGCAGGAGATCGAGGATGCGGTGACGGCGTTGTGGTGTCGATTGTATGCGCCGCCGGCCATGCCATGGGCCACAAGCATCGCGGTCCCGCCCATCGTTGACATGCTCAAGGCATGTTGGTCATGCCAGCGTTTGAACCGCCTGCCGGACATCGGTTTGATCTGGCATGACTGGGAGCGATTGGTGCGCAAGACGCTGGGCATCATCGACGTGCCGCCATCCAGGCATGGTATCGGCAGGTGCCTGAATCCTCTGTGCGGCGTGGAGCTGAGTGCGGAGGTCGGCGCGGTAAGTGTTGACTGTCCTGTGTGCGGCAACACTTATCGTGTGGTCGACGTGCGATTGGGGTTCCTGCGGGAGTGCATCGAATCAGGCAGGGCGTTCACGGCGGGGGAGTGTGCTGAGCTGCTGCGTGAATGCGGGTTCCAGTGCAATGCGAACACGATTCGCTCGTGGCGTAAGCGTGGCAGGCTTCAGCCGGCCGGTGAGAACGAGAAGGGGCGGCCATTGTACCGGCTTTCGGATGTGCATCGGCAGGTGTTGCGACGCGATTCGATTTGACAAAATCGAAAGTGCAACGCACAATTGTCAGTGGATTAGAGGGTCCAAACCGATACACACGGTTTGGACCCTCACTTATATCCTCCAATGGATTCTCCTGATTCACTTGGGTTGCAGTCCCGTCCTGTCCGAACGGCATATCGGACACGCTCCGCCCACTCCCGTCAGAGTGGACATACCCCAATGTGGCAGGCAAGCCAATCCCGTGCTTCCGTGATGCGGTGAAGCTCAAATCCGCCTGTCCGAATGCCTTCGTAGGAATCAGTGGTAGATCGTACCGGCCGCGAGTCTTTATTGGATTCTCTTCCTTGTGGCCGCGTGTAGACGCGGGTTCGAATCCCGCCGAAGGCACCCATGAAACAAACCCGGGGTAGGGGTATTCGCAGATGATGTGGAGCCCCTACAAGACACGGGAGTGTCCATATATGGGAGCCCCTATACCGGCATTCCAGCAAACCAACGGCGAAGATAATCATTGATAAATCCACGGCACCCCGGGGCCCATACACGTTGGAGGCCACATGAGCAAGCGGCGCAACGAGCGTGTCAGCAACGGCTGGCGGCGCAGACAGCTCAGGGCAAGAGTGCTGGCCGCATACGACGTGTGTGCCATCTGCGGCAAGCCAGTCGACAAGACATTGAAGACACCACATCCGATGAGCGCCGAAGTCGACGAGCTCGTACCGGTCTCACGCGGTGGCGATCCATACAGCTTCACTAACTGCAGGCTCACGCACCGCAGATGCAACAGGATGAAGAGCGACAAGACAGACGAACACGCACGAGCGCTGCTGGCTGGCAGACAGGAAGTGAAATCAAGTTCGATGCCGTTCAAAACGTTTGGCATCTAGTCTCCGATGACCAGGGCGGGGACCCCGGGTACACCCCCTTCCGGTCGCCTCGGGTGCAGTGCCGATATCCCTCCCGTAATACAAACGTCGGAAATAGGGGAAACAACGAAAGGTCGGAAAGCGAGGGAAGTGCCGATGAAGTGCGAACTCTGCGGCAAGGAATTCCAACCGTCCGGCCACGGGCGGCCGCAACGCTACTGCTCCAAATCCTGCCGCCAGAAAGCCGCCTATCGTCGGAAAAAGAACCGGGCTACGCAAACGGAAGCGGATAGGCCCGCATCCAAGCCGACGAAAACGAAACGGAAGCCTGAACCGGAACTTGACAAACAGAACTTCGAACGGATGATGGACGGCTCCCACGAGGACACGCTCCGCGAAATCGTCGGCAGACTGCGCGAGGCTCTGCATGACCCGTCCACGCCGGCCAACGCGTTGCCGTCGATCAGCAGCAAGCTCGCCGAATTCGACGAACGGATGCGCATGGCCGAGGATTCCGGCAGCCTGTTCGATGTGAACGATGACGTGACGGAGGTGGCGGAGGATGTCGGAGCGTCGATTGTCTGAGATCGCCCAACGGCTCGTGAAGCCGGAAGACGTCACGTCAAGCGATTTCAAACTGATCAACAATGCGGCGGTCAAGGCCGGAATCCACTACGACCTCTGGCAGAAAGGTTTCCTATACCTCCTGTTCGCCAAACGCGCCGACGGCAAGTACGCATGCGGATCCGGAGGAGCGGTCCTGTCCAGCTGCAGGCAGATCGGCAAGACGTTTACGGTCGGCACGGCGATATTCATCCTGTGCGCCGGACGTGCCGGAACACTGGTCATCTGGACCGCGCACCACACGCGCACCTCCGACGAGACGTTCGCCGACATGTGCGACCTGACGCATAATCCGAAACTGTCCAGGTACGTGCGGAACGTGCGTCGAGCGAACGGCCAGCAGGAGATCCGTTTCACCAATGGGAGCCGCATCATGTTCGGCGCGCGTGAGAACGGTTTCGGCCGTGGCCTGCATTCGGCGGACATCGAGGTGTTCGACGAGGCTCAGATACTCACCATCAAGGCGTTGGACAATCTGATTCCGATCGTGAACACGAGCCCGAACCCGTTGATCGTGTTCATGGGCAACCCGCCGAAGCCGGGAGACCAGTGCGAGGCGTTCGAGGAGAAACGTTCGACCGCGTTGGCGGGCAATTCGGACGACATGCTCTACGTGGAGCTCGGGGCAGACCGCGACTGCGATCTGGACGACCGGACCGCGTGGGCGAAAGCGAACCCGTCTTATCCTCGCCGCACCAGCGAACAGGCGATATTGCGCATGCGCAATCTCCTCGCCGAGGATTCGTTCCGCCGTGAGGCACTCGGCATCTGGGACGAGACCGCCACCGCGTACGCCATCAGCCCCGACCTGTGGAAGGCCGCCGAAACCGACGACGTGCCCGAGGGCGGCACGGTGAGCTTCGGCATCGACATGCCTCCGGACAGGAGCGTGCTGACCATCGGAGCGGTGCTACGATACGTGGACGGTTCGGCCATCGTCCAGATGGCGAACATCAAGGACGCGCGGCAGGCGGGAACCATGTGGGCCGTGGACTGGCTCGCCGAACATTGGCCGAAGACCGCCAGCGTGGTCATCGACGCGCAGTCGCCCGCCATGAGCCTGCTGCCGGAACTGAAGAAAGCACATGTGAAGGTCACGGTCACGAACATGCAGGAGATGGGCCGAGCATGCGGCCGGTTCCTCGACATGCTCAAAGCCGGAACGCTCAAGCACCCGCGGGACGAATACCAGCCGCAGCTGGCCGCGGCCGTCAAGGGTGCGACCACGCGTCCATTGGGACAGTCCGGCGCGATCGCTTGGAACAAACTCGGCAGTGATGTCGACATCACGCCGCTCGTGTCCACCACGCTCGCCCTGTACGGGGCGTTCACGACGCTCCGACATCCCGGAAGACGACAGATTATCGGAGGAATCTAAATGAGCGACATCCAGACAACGGCAGCGCCGGACGGGTGGAAACCTACGGGAGGAGCCGGAACGGTGCCGAAACTCGTCGTGCCGACGCACATCGACGGACTCTCCGGTGAGGAGAACGCGCTGCTGCACGAACTCGCCGAGGTATGGACGCGCCACGCGAGCCGCAACCGAACACTCACCGCCTACTACGAAGCCAAGGAGCCACTGGTTGATTTTGGACTGACTGTGCCGAAGTCCATCAAGGATCATTACACGCCGCTTGGGTGGGCACGCAAGGCTGTGGATATGCTCGCTGAGCTTTGCGTGTTCGAGGGATTCGTCTCGCCGGGCGTGGACGACCCGTTCGAACTGCAGGACTTCATGAGCCGTATCGGATTCACTAGCGTTCTGCAGCAGGCCATCCAGACTGCGCTCATTCACGGCTGTTCGTTCCTCAGCGTCGTCCGGGACTTCGAAGGAAGACCGCTCATCCGCACGCATACCGCGGAAAGCTCGGCCGCCGTCTGGGATTACCCTGACCGGCGGGTCAGGGCGTGCATGGCCATCACCGACGTTGACGACAACAACGAGGCCACCGGACTCGTGCTCTACATGCCCGACCGCAACATCAGCGTGCAGCGCCGTCTCGGCTACTGGTGGCGCGTGGACGATGAGCAACCCACCATCGACAACGAGTGCAGCGTGTTCCGCCTCGCCTACAAGGCTACCGAGGTCAAACCGTTCGGACGCTCCCGCATCAGCCGGGACGCTATGGCCATCATCGACGGCGCGAACCGCACTATCGTGCGCGCCGAAGCGAATGCCGAATTCTACGCGTTCCCAAAAATCCTGCTGACAGGCACTTCCGAAGAACTCGCCTCGTTGGGCACGGACGACGCGTTAAAGCTTTATATGGGTCGCTACAACATGATCAGCAAGGACATCGACGGGCAGTCCCCGACCGTGACGCAACTGGCCGCGTCGAGTATGGACCCGCATCTGACGATGCTGAAAAGTTGGGCGGCGATGTTCGCCAGTGCGATGAACATTCCAGCCAGCTCGCTAGGCATCGTGTCCGACGCGAACCCGACGTCCGCCGACGCGACCGAGGCACAACGTGAGGACCTGATTATCGAGGCGCGCCATTGCGACCGGGATTTCGGTGAATCGATCCTGCAGGCAGCCCGTCTTGTGGCACGGATGCAGGATCCATCCGTGCCCGACGAGGAGCTGATGAAACTGCAGGTCGACTGGAAGAACCCGAACACGCCGTCGAGCTCCATGAGCGCCGACGCATTCAGCAAGCTCGCTGGAAGCATCGACTCGTTCGCCAACAGCGAGGTCGGCATGACACGCGCCGGATTGAGCCGAAGCGAGATCGTCCGGCTGAAGGCCGACCAGCGCAAGGCCCAGGCCGGTCAGGTACTCGATCAGATTCGAGGCATGCGCCAACAGACGGAGCAGCAGACCGATACGGCGGCGAGGGAAGGCGGTATGAATGAGCCCGAACAGTCTGAACCTGCCGCCGGAACGACGCAGAAGGCTTGAACTCGACCTCAATGATTTGTACGAGGATTACACGGACACCATGAGCCGCCTGCAGAAGGAGGCCGGCAACAGTGTCTCAGGCCTCGTCTGGGACGGTGAAAGCCAGGAGCTCATCAAAGCGGAGATCAACCGGTATGCCGACGCCGCCAGCAGGCTCGCATCCGACTACTACGGCCACGTACGCGACCTGTGGGCGCAGTACGGCGGAATCGATATGCCGGAATACGAGCCGCCTTCCATCACCGCCGACCGCGCGGTCTGGCAGATGGAAGGCGGTTTCAACAACACTGACTTCATGGGATTGCACTACAAGGATGTCATTCCAGATGAAAACGGAGCCGTTCACAACAACGCCGGAAGAACCATCGACGACCTGTGGCCCACGTTCGCTGACGAGGAGCAGGCGCTGGAATACGTGCAGAATCTGGTTCAGACCGTCGGGCGGCTGACCATGCAGAGGGCTGTGGCCAACGATCCCACCAAGCCTCGCTGGGCGCGTGTGCCGCGAGGGGCTAAGACATGCGCGTTCTGCCTTATGCTCGCCTCGCGTGGCTTCGCCTACCTGAGCGAGGACACCGCCGGACGGCAGATGCAATACCATACGGACTGCGACTGCGACATCGTGCCAAGCTGGGGCAGCAGCAAACTCAAAGGATACGATCCGGACAAGTATCGTGAAATGTACCAGGCAGCCAAGGCTGCGGCCGGCGATGACGGCGACTGGCGTGACACGCTAGCCCAATTGAGACGCATCTATCACGATGAGGTCAATGATGGTGTGACTGCCCAACCGACGATTCGATGGAGCGGCAAATCGATTCCAATCAGCGCTTCCGAACTATCGAGATTGTCGGATTATAGCGTCAGGATGCCTGGAGATAGATTCTCCAACGACGAGAAGATCGCGGCTTTGATGGATTGGACCGGAGACAGCTACAAAAGTATCAACGGCTACCTGTTCGGCGGACGAAACCCGTCGAAAGACGTCATCCATCAGGTCGAATGCATCGACGAAGCGATATCCGACCATATCACCCGAGAACGTTTCACGGTCGACAGGCAGATGCGGTTGTCGACGTTCCACGTCAACGACATGGAGTCGCTTTTCGATTTGAATACCGGTCGCACCTTCGAACACATCGGCTACATGGCCACCAGCATCAAGGAGGGAGGCATTGACGTTGATGGGGAAGACCGCATCGCCACAAGAATCCTGGTACCGCCGGGAAGCGCCGGCGTGTATGTGGAGCCGATCACTCAGCATCCGGGAGAATACGAAATTCTTCTGCCGAGAGGAAGGGCTCTTCGTTTCGAAGGGCTTGGAGCATCCGACGGCAGACCGATCGTTTATCTGAGACTGCTATGATTGAGCCTATGGATCGTTCCGACCGTTTCACGTTTATGCCCGGTGATTTGAAGGAAGTCACCGATGAGCGCCATCTTGCGGAAATCAAACGCAAGTATGGCGATATCTCCATGCCGCAGGACGAATATGAATGGGTCAGGAACGAAGGAAAGAAGCGCTGGTCCGTCGGCGACTATGTGTCGACCGACGAGCTGCGGTCCGAATACGCGCGAAGAAAAGCGCTGGGAAATCTCTGAATCCCAGAAAGCCATCACGTCGAAACGTGATGGCTTTTCTTTTACCTTTCACACCCCAGCGATGGGGCGGGGCGCAGCCATGCGCGAAACCAACAAGAATGGCCGTCAACTCGCCGGCGTCAGGCGTGGAAACCAAGAACAAGCAAAGGAGCCACCAACCATGGCAGAAGAAAACCAGACCGGCGCGGACGGCCAACAGGAGCCGGAACAGCACTCTCCGGCCCCAAAGGACGTGAACAACGCGAAGCTGAGGACCTTCACCCAGGAGGAAGTCGACCGCATAATCAACGAGCGTCTCGGCAGGGAACGCGGCAGGAAAAGCGACTACGAGGAGCTCAAGGAGAAGGCCGGACAGACTGCCGACCTCGAATCGAAACTCTCCAAGGCGCTCGAGGAGAACGAGAAGCTCAAAAGCGAAGCCAAACAGGCCGAACACGAGAAGGAGCTCTCCACGATACGCGCCAACGTCGCGGCCAAACACGGCATCACCGACCCGAGCGTCCTCGCGGGCGACGACGAGAAGCAGATTGGCGAATACGCCGAGAAACTCATGAAGGTGTTCGCCGACATGCGTTCCCGCGGCACGGTTGCGGGCCAGAGCGCCCGCACCGGACACTTATCTTTTATGAACTCAGTTTAGAAAGAAGAGCA
>OGXG01001623.1_pt1 | contig 10940 bp, 9 predicted proteins | sample 1576251 | NCBI WGS metagenome assembly OGXG01 (sample SAMEA3541533, study PRJEB24748) | human gut metagenome | biome: human gut; feature: human-associated habitat; material: faeces | place: China | collected 2012
CGGAACCTCCATGACTGTCACTCCTGATGCACAAGGTATTGCTACCGCAAGAATAGCTACAGGAAACTCCTTGTTTTTTGCTGCAAGATAATAAACACAACATCATTTAAACACAAAGAAAAGAAGTTGCCCATGCAAACAACTTCTTTTCTTCCATAACAATACTACTATGAAGAAGCAAATCATGCTGGGCGGCCTACTCCTATTATTAGGCTCCTGTACTCCCCAAAACAAAGCGAATGACCCGAATGCAATTGACATTGCCGTAAGTCTGGAACACCTCACAGAATTAAAGACCTCCCAATTGGGAAAACAAATCCGTTATATCCCTTTGGAAACAACAGACTCATCCCTGATTGGCAACTCCTATTCCATCAAGTTATCTAAAGACCATATCTTTGTCTCTACCAACGGACGATGCCTGTCATTCAACAAGCAAACCGGAAAATATCTTGGCAGCATCGGGCACAAAGGAGAAGATCCACAAGGCTACAGCAATGCCAACTGCTTTATTCACCCCCATACCAACAATCTCTACTTTTATCGCCAACCCGACAAGTTGGTAAAATACGATACAAAAGGTAACTATCTAGGGCAAGTACACCTACCACAAAAGATTTCCCCATCCCTTTACTTTACTTTTTCCGACTCCCTTATTCTTGCTCATTATGGAGAAGGAATAGGACAACCGCAAGCAAGTGCGTTACTTTACTTCAACGAACAGGGAGAAGTAAAAGACTCATTGCCGGAATTTGCCAATCCAGGTGATCCTATGGGCATGGACCAGATATCCAGCATCAACGTATTCAAGCAATTACCCGGCAACGCCAACATAGGAGGGTTAATATATATAAATTATCAGGATGGAACAATGACTGTTCTTCCTATAGACCAGCCTTCACTTTGGCTGAACAACGGCAGCATACGTTTCAGAAAAGCGTTCAATGACACAATCTACGACATTAAAGGACACGAAGCTACTGTCCATACCACTTTCCATACCGGGCAATGGCATTTCCCGGCTGAAAAAATGGGACAAAAAGAGGATACAGACAACTACATCGTTATAACCGGTATTCTGGAAACTCCCCAACATCTCTTCTTTATATCTCTACAGGGATTATACGACAAGAGAAAACCCTTCTACGGTATTTACGACAAAGAAAAACATATTACTTATATGAATGATGCCAATGTGGGGCTGACAGATGACCTGACGCATTTCATGCCTTTCTATCCCATCACTTGTACAGAAGAAGGAGAGTATGCCGCTTTATTGGAGATAGGGAAAATAGACGAATGGATGGATAAAAATCCGGGAATTGTCCAAGAAGGAAAGCTAAGCTTTTTACAGGAAATCAATGAAGAATCCAATCCGGTTTGTGTTATAGTGGAACCTTGACAACCATAAAAGAACGCTGCTTTCCTCACGGAGAACAGCGTTCTCTTTCTTCAACACGTTGAAGATAACAGTATGCTAAATTAGTCACGACCTCCACCCAATGCCTGATAGAGATTGATTACGCCTTGCATTTCAGTAAAACGGTTAGCAACCTGAGTTAACTCCGCATTAAGCAAAGTCTGCTGAGCCGTCAAAACTTCCAGATAAGTCGTATTCCCATGTTGCATCAGCAAAGAGGTACTTTCCAAAGCTTTATTTAATGAATTTATTTGTTTATCATAATAAACTGATTTATCACGGGCCGTCTGATATTTCACCAAAGCCTCGTTCACTTCACTTCCTGCATTCAACAAAGCCTGTTGAAAACTCAGTTTGGCTTCTTCTTGCTGAGCTTTAGCTATCTTTAGCTGTGCTATGTTCGCACCTTTATTAAACAGTGGCTGGGTCAACGAAGCTACAGCCGTTGCAATGAACTTGCCCGGATTGACAATCATACTTCCTGCTGAATTAGTCCATCCCGCACTTCCACTTAAAACAATAGAAGGATAAAAGGCGGAACGAGCCTGATTTGTGGCATAGAAAGCTACTTCCAACGAACGCTCCGCACTGCGTACATCGGGACGGTTGGCAAGCATTTGCACAGGGATGCCTACCGGGAAATGTTCCTTCATCATATAAGAACTGTCCCATGTGCCCGTTCTCTCAATAGCATGAGGAGATTCAGCCAACAACAACGACAAACTGTTTTCTACCTGGTTAATTTGTTCTTTCAGATCAAGAACTGAAGTACATATAGTATAATATGTAGCTTCCATTTGTGAAACGGCAGCTTCATTTGCCAATCCGGCTTCCATCAGAGCACGGGTTGCATCTACGGTTTCTTTCCAGGACTTTTCAGTCCGGACAGAAATGGCCAGCTGATTGTCCAGCATCAGCAAGGTATAGTAAGTATTAGCTATACTGGCTATCAGCTGTGTCCGGACAGCCTGTTTATAGTCACGGCTCTGTTCCAGCAATGCTTTCGCCTGGCGTTTCGCATTACGGATGCGGCCGAAAATATCAATTTCCCAACTTGCCGCCACCGGTAAAGTATAAGTTTGTACAGCTTTTCCTTTGTCAAAACTACTTGCTGTCCCCTGAGGTGACAGAGCGAAAGAAGGCAGATAAGCCAATTTGGCTGACAGCATAGCAGCTTCCGCCTCTTTCACACGCCATTGTGCTGACTGCAAATCCGTATTGTTCCGCAAGCCTTGCTCTATCAATTCCTGAAGCCGCGGATCTGTAAAAATCTCCTGCCAGCTCAGATTGCCGATATTATCCACGGTATCAGCAACTGCCACCTCTTCCCCATACAAATTATCGGGCACTTCGGTTGCAGGTTTATATTGGGTATATATGCCGCAGCTACTCAGTGTGAGCGCTGCGACAGTCAGAGTGATGATCTGTTTTTTCATTTTTTCTCTTCGTTTTTGCTTTCGATGTGGTGTTGTCTCTCTTCTTTTGCTTCTACACATTCCTCTTGAATCTGCCAATCGGCCGCCGGCTGAAACTGAATAGGACGTACCTTTTCCTGTAAATATTGGAATACGATAAACAAAGAAGGTACAATAAACAGCAACGCCAGCGTACCGATCACCATTCCACCCACAGTACCTGTTCCCAGCGAACTGTTTCCATTAGCACCTACTCCACTGGCAACCATCAACGGGAACAGACCAAAAATCATAGTCAGTGCCGTCATCAGAATAGGACGCAAGCGGGCTTTGGCGGCAGAAAGTGCAGCGGAAGTCAGGCTCATACCTGCCTTACGACGCTCGGTAGCGTACTCGGTCAGCAAAATGGCAGTCTTAGCAAGCAAACCTATCAACATAATCAAACCGGTCTGCAAATAAATATTGTTCTCCAGACCGAACATCTTAGCAAAAAGGAAACTACCTGCCAGACCGAATGGTACGGAAAGAATCACCGCAATCGGGATAAACAGACTTTCATAAAGTGCACACAGAATGAGGTAGATAAACACTACGCAGATAATAAAAACCAGCGTAGTGGTATTTCCCGTAGAAGATTCTTCGCGCGACATACCTCCGAATTCAAAACCATAACCTGCAGGCAATGTCTGTTCTGCCACTTCGCGTACCACCTCAATAGCCTGTCCTGAACTATAACCTTCTGCCGGAGCACCATTGACGGATATAGCGGAGAAAAGATTGAAACGTGTCAATGATTCGGCGCCATATACCCGTGTCAGTGTCAGATACTGGCTGACAGGTGACATTTTTCCGTCGGAGTTGCGGACAAACATATTATTCAGCGCTTCCGTATCCAGACGAAATTCCGGCGAAGCCTGCACCATCACACGATAAAGTTTGGAGAAGCGATTCATATTCGATGCATAATTACCACCGATATAACCCGACAAGGTGCTCAACACATCCGAGGGAGACACCCCATTCCGTTTACAAAGAGCCGCATCCACTTCCACCAGATATTGCGGGTATTTAGTGTCAAACGAAGTGGAAGCACGTCCGATTTCCGGTCGCGCATTCAGCGCCTCAATCATCTGACGGGTATATTTCAGCAAATCTTCCACCGAACCGCCTTTCTGGTCCTGCACATAAATTTCGAAACCACTGCTCACACCATATCCGGGGATCATCGGTGATGCAAAAGCCATCACTTGCGCAGAAGAAATATCGTCTGTACGACGGTATATCTCATTAATAACCGCATTGATCCCATCTTCTCTTTCCTTGCGTTCATCCCACGGTTTCAATCGGATGATAAACATACCGTTAGAAGCCCCCTGGCCACTAATCATACCATTGCCCGTCACTTTCGAAAACATTCTGATTTGCGGGATATCATTGATCCGCTTATCTATGTCGTCCATGACGATTCTGGTTTCTTCCAGACTATTTCCGGGTGATGTCCGCACATCTATAAAGATAGTCCCCATATCCTCCTGAGGTACAAGTCCGGTCTTTGTGGTTTTCATAAGAATGAATAGTCCGGCACAGGCCACCAATAATAATGCGCCAGCCAGCCATTTACGTTTCAACATAAAAAACACACCACTCTTATATTTCAGTACCAGTCGATGGAACGCACTATCAAACGCCATGTGGAAGCGGGAAGAAAAACTGAGTTTTTCTCCTTTAACAGCCTCCATATGGGGAGTCATAATCAATGCGCAGAGAGCAGGGCTCAGGGTCAGGGCATTGACCAGCGAAATTGCAACGGCAACTGCCATGGTCAATCCGAACTGAGTATAGAAAGTTCCGGTAGTTCCTCCCATAAAGCATACAGGAATAAATACTGCCATAAAAACAAAGGTAGTTGTAACCAGTGCCGAAGTAATGCCACCCATTGCATCAATAGTTGCCTGATAAGCCGATTTGTATCCTTCATCAAACTTGGCCTGCACCGCTTCGACCACGACTATGGCATCATCTACCACTGTCCCGATGACCAGTACCAATGCAAACAGAGTCAGTATATTGAGACTGAAACCCGCGACATAAAGAAAAGCAAATGTTCCGACCAGAGAAATAATAATAGAAATAGCCGGGATAAAGGTAGACCGCAGACTCTGCAAAAATACATATACCACAAGTACTACCAGCAATATAGCTTCAATCAATGTTTTGACAACATTCTTAATAGATGCATCCAGGAATTCTTTCGAACTCATCAGATCCACCAGTTCCATTCCTGCAGGCAAGCTCTTTGATATATCTGCCGTTACCTTGTCTATTTCTTCAATGATCTCGTTGGCATTCGAGCCGGAAGTCTGTGCAATCATACAGTTGGAACCGGGATGCCCGTTCACTTCTCCGATATATGTATAGGAACTGGAACCCAATTCAATACGGGCCACATCTTTCAGACGGAGTACTTCTCCTCCTCCCAAAGAACGGATGACCAGATTCCCATAATCTTTCTCTTCTTCATAACGACCACGATATTTCAGTACATACTGAAAAGTATTCTTTGACTCTGCTCCGAGTGTCCCTGTAGGAGCTTCCAGATTCTGTTCATCCAAAATCTTAGTCACATCAGATGGCACCAAACCATATTTGGCCATTTTTCCGGGATCGAGCCAGATACGCAGCGAGTAGTCAGCCCCCATCACATTCACTTCACCCACACCGGCAATACGTGAAAGACGGGGCTCTATGTTAATCTTCAGGTAATTATTCAGAAAACTTTCGTCAAAAGAACTGTCGGGACTATATAGTGCCAATGCCTTAATGTTACTCGTCTGACGTTTGCGGACAGTGATACCGCTTCGGGTCACTTCGGCCGGCAATAAGCCCTGGGCTGTAGCAATACGATTCTGCACATTGACTGTTGCCATATCGGGGTCGGTTCCTTGCCGGAAATAAACTGTAATTTTTGCCGCCCCTGTATTGGAAGCTGTGGAAGTCATGTACATCATATTCTCCACTCCATTGAGTGCTTCCTCCAACGGTACGACTACACTTTTCTGCACTGTCTCCGCATTGGCCCCGGTATAGTTGGCCGAAACACTGACGGTAGGAGGCGCAATTTCCGGGAATTGCTCAACAGGTAACTGTGAAAGTCCTATCAATCCGATAATTAAGAAAACAACCGAAATAACTCCTGCCAGAATAGGTCGGTCTATAAATGTTCTGATTTTCATATCGTCATGTTATTCTTTAGTCGACCCACTCTTGATTATTGTTCCCTCACGTACTAGTCCGGCACCCTCGGCTATGATTACGTCGCCTGGTGCAAGTCCGTCCTCAACAACATACTCCGTGCCGTTATTCAACCGGAATACCTCTACAGGAGCAGACTGTGCTTTACTGTCGACCACCTTGTAAACAAATATACGATTCTGTAATTCATAAGTAGCTGCCTGGGGAATGATGATGCACTGCTTCTTTACTGTCGGGACAACTACCGTACCACTTCCACCATTACGCAAAAACTGATCAGGATTAGAGAAAACGGCACGCAGGCTGATCGCTCCTGTCCCCTCATCTATCGTACCACTGATAGCATCCACTTTTCCTAAAGAGGAATAAGTCTTTCCGTTACTCATTGTCAATTCTACCTTATCCAGATGTTCTATCGCCTTTTTCAGTGAACCATACTGCTGTACAAAATCAAGAATCTGGTTTTCTGTCATCGAAAAATAAGCATATACCTCGCTATCATCCGAAACAGTAACCAACGGTTCGGTGATACTACTGTTCACCAACGCCCCTACACGATAAGGAATCATACTGGCTACCCCGTCCACCGGACTTTTCACTTCAGTATAAGAGAGATCATTGCGTGCATTGACCTCCTGTGCTTTCGCCTGTGCCAATGCAGCTTCAGCAGCAATCTGTTCGTTCCGGGCTGTTTGCAGGTCAAACTCAGATACTACCTGTTCTTTGTAAAGTTCGGCTTTACTATCTGCGGTCAACTTAGCCGTAGCAAGTTTAGCCTCTGCACTCTTAACATTGGCAATCGCAGTTTGTAATGCAGCTTTATAGGGGATCTGGTCGATAATGAAAAGTGTCTGTCCCTTATGGACAGCATCACCTTCATTAATACATATTTCGGTGATAATTCCACTTACCTGCGGACGGATTTCAACATTCTGCCGTCCTCGAAGAGTAGCTGTATAACCGGTTTTCAGGATCTGATCGCCGGATTTGATGGTAAGCGTCTTGTACGCAGTGTCTGTTTCCTGCTGTTGCGGAGCTCCGCAGGAGTATAGCAACGGCAAGCAAAGCACGACAAAAATGATTAGTTGTTTCATTGTGACTTTATTTAAAATGATTGTTAATGATTCATAAGCAGTTCATTCAGTAATCAACGCGATTGACCAAATCTAGGAATTATCAAACAATAAAATAAAGATGTAGTGACGAACAGCAAAAATGTGATGACGAACGACAAAAGAAGAATGATTGGGTTTTCAAAACAATCTTCTATCTTTGCAAAGAAGTGACAAAATATACTGCCGGGAGTTAAATCCATAGTAAGGAGAATATGAAACGAACCAATATCCCTATTTATATTGACCTGCTGTTCTGCCTGGTCATAATGCCGCCTATCATCATGCTGGTACCGGTGGACAGATGGATTGTACATCACACTGTTTTTATGCTGACACTCATTGTCTATCTTTACGGCCTATACTTCGTTTACCGCAAAGCCAGACTGCCAAGGCTCTTCATGCAACGGAAATTCGGACATATCCTTCTACTAATGGGAATACTTGTCATTATCACCCTGCTACTTACCCAATTCCCTTACCCACCGGAACCAAATAAGCTAGACCCTTTAATCCATAAAGCCCGGCAACACCTGCGGTCGCAAACCGTATGGTTTTTCTTTCTTGTAGTTACAGGCTTCAGCCTTTCTATCGAACTGATTTTCGAACTTTTTCGTCAGATACTGTCCAAACAGGAAATTGAAGCGGAGAAAAACAGGGCAGAACTTGCACTCTACAAGGCACAGATCAACCCGCATTTTCTCTTTAACACACTGAATGCTCTTTACGGGCTGGTACTAACCAAATCAGATAAAACGGAATCGGCTTTCATCAAGTTTTCCAATATTCTGAAATATATGTATGCTCAGACCACTATGGAAACAATTTCCATAAATAATGAAGTAGAATATATCCGTCAATACGTCGATTTGCAGTCACTGCGATTAAACAAGCATACACAAGTGGTATTTGAAACCCAAATAGATGACGAACACGCGAAGATTCCTCCGATGATTCTCATTACTTTCGTTGAGAATACTTTCAAATACGGGGTTTCATCGGATGTAGACTGCCTGATTCTTATTCGTATCACAGTGAAAAAGGGAGAACTTCTCTTTGAAACCGAAAATACGGTTATGAAAGAAAATCATGCTAACCCTCATGCCATCGGCATAGAAAACTGTCGCAAACGCTTGGAATTACTCTATCCCAACCGTTTTACCCTGATTATGAAAGAAGAAAACCGCCAGTTTAAAATCCGGCTCAGTATTCAGTTATGATGAAAAAGATTAGTTGTATCGCTATTGACGACGAACCCATCGCATTGCTCATTATCAGACAGTTCTGCGAACGAAAAGGCGGACTGGAACTGACAGCTTTCAGCGAACCGCTTATCGGACTGCAAGAGATTGGCCGGTGCAAACCGGATCTGGTTTTTCTGGATATTGAAATGAATAGCACCAGCGGGCTGGACATCGCTCATGCGCTGCCTCCCGAAAGTTGCTTGATTTTCACAACAGCTCATGCACAATATGCTCTGAATGGTTTTGAACTTGATGCAGTAGATTTTCTGCATAAACCTTTTGCCTATGAACGATTTGAGAAAGCAGTAGAAAAAGCACTTCGCTTTATAGAAGCGAAGCGCAACAAAGTACCGGAAAATATCATTATAAAGCAAGAATACAATAACATATCCGTTACCACATCCGATATCCTTTATATCGAAGCGATGGAGAATTATACAAAAATTTTCCGTACAAGCGGTAACTATATACTATCCCGTACCAGTTTGAAAGCTATACAGAAAATGCTTCCTAAAGATCGTTTTTTGCGTACACATCGCTCTTACATTATATCTATCAATAAAATAGAACGATTCTCGAAACGGGAAATAACATTGAAAGGATGTTCGGCAACGATCCCCATAGGCAGACAGTACGCTGAAAATGTCTATTCCAAATTGACTATCAGAAGTATTACAACATAAACCACCTGCCGGGCAATCGGTCGTTTGCGGTCAGTTTCCGGCTTTCTGGCTATAAATCAGCTTATTTCTCTGGCTGATTGTCCATACACCATCTACGAAACGTACATTTTTCGTATCATCATCTTCCACATTCCATGCATAGCCTCCTGAAGGTAAGCCACGTCTCTCCAAAATCTCATTCGGTTGATCATCAGAGAAGAAAAGTTCCAGACGTGTGGAATCGGGGCTGAACACAATGAAAGCAGAAGCAGTGCTTCCATCAACAGCTTCCGTCCGGATACCTTTTTCAAACAACCGGATGCAGTCTTGCTGCACTTCACACCATACATATCCGGCAGAGCCGATACAACCGTGTTCATCCCGATCACCTCCAAGTTTGGGAGATTGCGGATACTGGACTAATTTTGAAGCTTGCATCCCCGGTGTATATTTACCGGTATAGAATACTTCCAGAGTATCATTCAGAAGCAAGCCATCGACTTCTTCTTTATTCGTGTTCATCGTACTGAATGAAAGAGTATCATTCTTGTCTGTAACAATCGCCACTGTATTCATGGTCGCATCACAAACAATGCCTTTTGAACTTGTCATACCTGACGAGCAACTTCCCATGAAACACAAAACTCCTAATGCTGCCAATGCTGTTCTCATATCTTTTTTATATAATTGTTGGTTCTAATATCATGCAAATATAAAGGTTATATGGAAAAGATGTTATCCTAACAATCAGAATAACAAACAAGTTTGCTTTTATAAAATGTAATTCCACATATATTTCATTCATTTGTCTATATTTGCATTATTGCTCAGTTGTGCAAAAGAAACTTTAAAACAGAAAGAGAGGAATTATGCCAAAGTTTGATTTTTCCCCAATAACAGAAGGGATTTATAATGTTATAGAGACAGAAGAAAAAGTATTAACCAGCCTGCCGGAAGAGACAATCACACAAAAACGTAACAGGCAGAATCGTACTATCAAACAAATTCTCGGACATTTGATTGATTCCGCCTCAAACAATCATCAACGGATGATCAGGTTGCAATACAGTAAGGACCAGCTTTTCTTTCCTGATTATCGGCAGGATAATGATCTGTGGATAGCCTTGCAGGATTATCAGCATACGGACTGGAATAATCTGATTCAGTTATGGAAATTCTTTAATCTACATATCATTCAGGTAATAAAGTCGGTAGATCAAACAAAGCTTGATAGTTACTGGTGTGACTTCGAAGGGACAAAAATCACTTTAAAAGAAATGATAGAAGGATATTTAGATCATCTGAATCTCCATATTCAAGAAATTCACGAACTGATTTAGCAGCCTGTTTGCTATATGATATAGTAAAGGACAGAGATAAGAAGATTTATATTTTCTTATCTCTGTCCTTTCAGCAGATTGGATCATTGTATCTTAAATCTCCGGCCTTTCCGACATAATTAGCCATAAAAGTCAACATATTGTATGTTACCACTATTTCAAAATGAACAATATGCTTGTCAGATTTACTTCGCAGTCTGAAACAACAGGCTATTGCCATTGGTATCCATCCATTCCGCCATCAAGCGATAATATGCCGGATATTCATCCGGAGTTATCAATTGTTTTTTCAGTTTCAAGGTACGGATTATCTCTATTTCATCCTCCGCCTTTTTCACTGTAACTTCCATGATGCCGACAGCATTTTCAATCTTTTTGTTAGTCGGCACAACCACTGGCTTCATTCCTTCATCAATCTTTATGATATAGGTATAAGCCTCACCACGAAAAAAAGGTCGCGACCCTGATTTGGGTAGCGACCTTTATCTTTATATT
>OGXG01001631.1_pt1 | contig 10885 bp, 8 predicted proteins | sample 1576251 | NCBI WGS metagenome assembly OGXG01 (sample SAMEA3541533, study PRJEB24748) | human gut metagenome | biome: human gut; feature: human-associated habitat; material: faeces | place: China | collected 2012
CGATTAACGGTGACGACCGCTACTTCTACAAAAAGCCGACAGCCGACGTACTTATGGGACTTACTTCCCGTCTTTCATACAAGTCATGGGATTTCAGTTTCTCACTGCGCGCCAGCCTGAACAACTATGTGTATAACTCTGTCGAAGCAGGCGGTTCCGACTGCAACCCGACCTCTGTCTATTCATTCGGCGCACTCAACAACCGCCCGTTGATGGGAGTGGCAAACAATATCCAAAGCAAGAACGACAACACCTTACTGTCCGATTACTTCGTACAGAATGCCTCCTTCATGAAATGTGACAATATCACTTTGGGATATTCGTTCAAAAAGCTGTTTGGCGCTCCGATTGGCGGACGCGTATATGCAGCCGTACAGAACGTATTCACTATCACCAAATACAAAGGACTTGACCCTGAAGTAGAAAAGGGATTGGATAACAATATTTATCCGCGTCCTCTGACTACATTAATCGGTTTAAGCCTTAATTTCTAAACCTACTAAAAATACCAATTATGAAATTCAGATATATAAAATCAATCCTATCGGCTGCCTCACTATTACTGGCAGTCAGCGTGACTTCATGTATCGGTGACCTGGATGCGACTCCTATCGACCCGAATATAGTGATGACATTTGACCAGGCGAGCGTTTTTAACAAGATATATGGAACCCTCGGACTGACAGGTCAGAAAGGCCCCGACGGAAGCGGTGACTTGGACGACATCGACGAAGGTACTTCCTCTTTCTACCGTATGACTTGGTGTGCCAACCAATTGATGACAGATGAAGCGATTGTCAATTCATGGAACGATGCCGGTGTCGCTACTATTGCCGATTGCAGTTGGAGTTCTTCCAATGAAATCGTGACAGGACTCTATTACCGTCTGACATTCGACATCACTTTGTGCAACTACTTCCTGGAACAAACGGAAGGACTGACAGATGATGAAACGACACGCCAACGTGCAGAAGTACGTTTTATCCGTGCTTTGAACAACTACTACCTGATGGATATGTTCGGCAATCCGCCTTATTGCGATAAAGTATCGACAGAGAAGCCTCAGCAAATACAACGTGCGGATCTTTTCGCGAAGATTGAAGAAGAGTTGAAAGAAATCGGTGACGACGCTACCGCCACACTAGCACAGCCGCTTCAAACGACTTACGGCCGTGTAGACCGTGTTGCCGCCTGGTTATTGCTGGCACGTATGTATCTCAACGCAGAAGTCTATACCGGCACGCCTCAATGGGGAAAAGCCAAGGAATATGCCCAGAAGGTGATTGGCTCCGGCTATAAGCTGGCTCCTGTCTACAAACACCTGTTCATGGCAGATAATGATGGCAGCAATGTCAACAAGGCAAGACAGGAAGTGATACTTCCCATTTTGCAGGATGGTGTGAGAACCAAGAGTTGGGGTGGTTCGCTGTTCTTGATTGCAGGTACGCACAAAAGTGACACAGGCATGAATCCCTGGGGAAGCAAGCAAGGATGGGGCGGCCCGCATTGTCGTCAGGCAATGGTAGCCAAATTCTTCCCGAACGTAAATGATGCTCCTTCCGTATTGGAAGACCAGATGGTAGTGGCAGCAAAAGATGACCGTGCCTTGATGTGCGGAGTGCAGAGAAGTACGTCGACAGGAGACAATATGAGCTTTACGGACGGATTCGCATGTGCCAAATTCTCGAACATCCGTGCAGACAACGGACTGACAAGCGATACGGATAATCCTGATATGGATATACCTCTTCTTCGTATGGCAGAAGCTTATCTGATTGTAGCAGAAGCCAGTATCCGTGCCAACAATGGTGTTTCTACTCAGGAGACCATAGACGCTATGCATGAAATCCGTAAGCGTGCGAACGCCGCCGAATCTGCTTCATATACATTGACGGACATCCGTGACGAATGGGCGCGTGAGTTCTGGTTTGAAGGTCGCCGCCGCATTGACTTGATTCGTTTCGGCGATTTCGGCGGACACACCGACTATAACTGGGATTGGAAAGGTGGAGAAAAACAAGGTACTGAAATAAAAGAGTTCCGCAACATTTATCCTATTCCTGCCAATGATATCAATGCGAATACGAATCTGGAGCAAAACCCGGAATATTAAACCAGACCGAAGTTATACTTTTATAAAAACAGAGTAATATGAAAAAAATAAATATACTGACGTCCATACTAGTAGCGACAGCCCTGCTGACCGCCTGCGAGGATGACAGGGACTCAAATCCTACCATACAGGAACCTACTACTTTTGTATTGAACACCCCTGCCAATGCAACGTACAACGTCTATGACCTAAATCAATCCAAGAATATCGAGTTGACTTGTACGCAACCGGACTACGGCTATCCTGCCGTAGTGACTTACACCGTGCAAGCGGATTTAACAGACAAATGGACTGATGAAACGGAAACGGCAGACGCCTCTTATCTGACACTACCTTCCATATCTACATCAGCCAAAGTGGATGCCAACACACAGGAATTGAATAAGGCAATCGTAAAACTTGCCGGCTGGACATCGGAGAATGATTATGACGGCGAACCGATGAGTGTATTTGTACGTTTGTACGCACATATCGGAGATAAAGGGTATCCTATACATTCCAATTCGATTGAATTGAAAGTTATACCTTATTATATGGATATATCTGATGCCGTTCCTGCCACTTATTATTTACTGGGCGATTTCATCGGTGAAGTTCCCTGGGGAAATCCGACAATGGCAGCAGGTACCGCTTATTTCCCGATGTCACTGGTAAAAGGATATGCGTATGATGCCAATACTGGTAAAGGAGAATTTACCTACACAGGATATATCCCAGCAGATAAAGGATTTAAGGTAGTGGCTACTCCCGGTGCATGGGACGACCAATGGGGAAATGCTGACAGCGAAGGATTCACCAATTTGGTAAATGACAAGAACTCTCAAAATATTAAAGTGAATGCGGCCGGCTGGTACACACTTCATCTCAATACGCTTGAAAATAAACTGACAATGAAAGCTACTACTTTTGAAACTCAACCGACAGAATATGATGCCGTCACATTGATTTATGGTTCGGAATCTGTAAACATGACCAAAGTTACCATGGAGCATTCACATGTATGGTATGCCGACATAACAATCGCGGCAAGCTGCAAAGCCAAATTTACTTCCGGCGACAAGACTTGGGGTGGAGAGGTATTCCCATTCGGCTCATTTGTTGATGGAGCTACCATCAGTTGCAAACCGGGTGATTATACTGTACTGTTCAACGAACTGGACGAGTGCTATTACTTCAAAGCAAAATAGATTAATCTTAAATGCAGATAGATATGAAAAAATTATCAATATATATAACCGTGTTACTGGCTGCCGCACTAACAGCCTGCAACGAAGATTTTAATGAAGGGGTAGCTTCCCCACAGTCTTACGGACAGGAAGAAGCTGCCGGCAAAATAACTTTTACAGCTACAGGTGTAGCCCCGATTAATATTGGAAATGTCGAGGAAGAATCCGTAGCGGTTGCCGTATTTACAGCTCCTGCCGTTGAAGAAGAAGCCACTTTATCCTATAAAATGAAGTTAGATAATAAAGTGACTTTAATTGTAGACGACAAAGGATACGTAGCAACGGAAGATTTGCAGAATGCAGTGGCGCAAATATATGGTATCCGTCCGGTAGAACGTACCATGAATGCAGTATTAACGTCATACGTGGCTGTCGGAAAGACAGTATATGCGGCACCGGCTGAAAGCTATGAGTTGAAAGTTACTCCGGAAGCACCGGTTATTGAAAGCGCTTATTATATTAATGGCTCTCTGACTTGGGAGCAGAATGTAGCATTGGTTAATACAAGTGGTGATCCTTATACCAATTCAGTCTTTACAACAACAGTTCCTGCTCTGGTTACAGATAACACCGGTGCAAAAGATGCCTATTTCCTGATTAAATCCAACTCAGGCAAATCACTTGGCGCGGTTGATGCAGACAACGATGCTCCAGAAGGCAATCTCATTTTATCAGAAACAGCAAATCCTATCAAAATATCCGGTGGCGATTATAAATCAGTTAGAATCTCCATCAACATGATGGAAGGCACTTACAAGATTGAGAAAACAATGGATGCACCTCATTTATGGATACCAGGAAATCATCAGGAATGGAAGCCTTCACAAGCACCGACTTTATATAAGCCAGAAGGAAACAATGCTTATTGGGGAATGTCGGAATTGAACGGTGGCTTTAAGTTTACCGCACAGCCCTATTGGCCGGATGGTTCGAATGGCGGACTTGATTATGGATATGACTATTTTACCTCGAAAGAAGGTATGACAAATGATGGTGGAAACTTATCTTTACCACAGGGTATTTATTACATTGTAGTCAATTTGGACGACAAGTATGCCTCTGCAACAGAAATAACATCTATGGATATTATAGGTACAGCCACAGGAGGATGGGAAAACGGCAAAGAATTAACTTATGATGCAACAGAAAAATGCTGGACTGCAAAGACTGAAATGACTGTGGGTGAATTTAAACTCCGCGTCAATTCCAGTTGGGATTCCGGTGTTAGTTTCGGGGGAACATTAGATACACCCAGTCCTTTTACTGGAGATAATATTTCAATGGACGCAACCGGTAACTATACCATCAAATTCTATCTGAACGGTAGACTAGTCCTCATTAAAGAATAATAAATGGAAAATACATTATGAAAAAAGATATAAAACATATATTCTGGATGCTGCTCTGTCTATTCACGATAGTAGCATGTTCCGACGAAAACCATGAGATGTTAATCACCGGTCCGGAAATCCCCGAACTGGATCACGAGCCGTCTATCGAAGAATTGGTAGAAGGAATCAATAATTACCCCACTAAATTCAAGGGCGACAAGCAAGGTAAAATCTGGTATAAAGCAGCAGCCGGTGACGACTTGTACGGCTATGAAGGTGATGTATATGTTCACATCGGTATCAATGACTGGATGTATGTTCCTACGGAATGGGGTGTAAATGAAGATAAATACAAGGCAGAGAAAGTGGCGGATAATATTTGGTGCTTTACACTTGCCCCGACAGTACGCGAATGGTTTGGCGCCGAAAATGCAGCAAACATTCAAAATGTCTGCATCCTCTTCCGCAATGATGAAGCGTTGACTGACGAAAAGAAAACCAGCGACTTTTTTATCACAGTAACAGGAGACAAGACTTTCACACCGGCTCCGGTAGAGATAGCTGCCTGCCCAGTAGAAGAAGCGGGTATCCATCCATCGGCTGACGGAACGTCTGTGACTTTCGCACTATACGATTTGGATACGGATAACAATTACAAGGATTATGCTTGTCTCATTGGCGACTTCAATGATTGGGAACTTAGTACTGAATATCAGATGAAGCGTGATAACGACAAACACTTCTGGTGGTACACCGTTACAGGCATTGACCCCGCCAAAGAGTATGGTTTCCAATATTACATGGGTAGTGAAAAAGACGGCAATGTTCGTATTGGCGACCCCTATTGTGAAAAAGTGCTGGATGGCTCGAACGATAAATATCTTGTAGAACAAGGAGTTTATCCGGCTAGTGCCATACAGTATCCGAATGGAAAGACAACAGGCATTGTCTCCGTATTCCAAACAAAACCGGCATCCTACAATTGGCAAGTATCCGACTTCAAGATTGATAATCCTGACAATATGGTAATCTATGAGTTACTATTCCGTGACTTCACACAAGTAGGTTCCGAACTTGCTACGGGTACAATCAAAGAGGCTACTAAACATTTGGACTACATCAAGAGTCTGGGAGTGAATGCGATTGAACTGATGCCTATACAAGAATTCGACGGGAATAATAGCTGGGGATACAATCCATGTTATTATTTTGCAATGGACAAAGCATATGGAACGAAAGAGGAATATAAGCAATTCATTGATGAATGTCATAAACAAGGCATTGCAGTATTGCTGGATGTAGTATACAACCATGCTACTGGCAGTCATCCATTTGCTAAACTTTATTGGAATTCGAAAGAAAGCAAGACAGCCAAGAATAATCCGTGGTTCAATGTCGATGCTCCGCATCCATTCAGCGTATTCCATGACTTCAATCACGAATCGCCGCTTGTACGTGAATTTGTAAAACGTAACTTGAAGTTCTTGTTGGAAGAGTATAAGTTTGACGGTTTCCGTTTTGACTTAACCAAAGGATTTACTCAAAACAAGAGCAATGAATCAACGGCAAGCAACAAAGATGACTCCCGTATTGTTATCTTGAAAGATTACTATAAAACAGTGAATACGACCAATCCTAATGCAGTGATGATTCTCGAACACTTCTGCAATTTGGATGAAGAGTCAGAATTGGCTAAAGCAGGGATGAAACTATGGCATAATATGAATGAAAGCTATTGCCAATCCGGAATGGGAGAATCAAGCAATTCTGATTTTTCATACATGCGAAATAGCGGAATGCCTGCCGAAGGATGGGTTAATTTCATGGAAAGCCATGATGAAGAAAGAGTTGCATACAAGCAAACTGCTTTTGGCAATCTTCAAAATGCAAGTCTTGATATCCGCATGAAACAACTGGGAACAAATGCAGCCTTCTTCCTGACCGTTCCAGGACCGAAAATGATTTGGCAGTTTGGCGAACTAGGATATGATTATTCCATAATGTATAAGTACGATGGAACAATGGGAACTGAAAAGAATACTGATGCCAAGCCTGTGAAATGGGATTATCTTACTGACCAATATCGGAAAGGATTATACGACACTTATAGCACTTTGCTGAAATTACGCAATGATAATCCGGACTTATTCAGCGACAACGCATTCAAAGACTGGAAAGTAAGTGTTTCCGATTGGGATAAAGGTCGTTATCTAAGATTGGAATCCACTACAAAGAAACTGGTTGTAGTAGGCAATTTCAAGAATGAACAGATTAATACAGGTGTGTACTTTGGTAACACGGGAGATTGGTATGAATTGAATGGTGAAACATTGAATGTGACTAACAGTTCTGAACAGCCTGTTGTTATACCTGCTAATAGCTTCAAGTTATACACCAACTTTCCAGTAAACAATTGATTGAACGGTTGTAATCAGAGTTATCATAGAAAACAACCCATAATAATGTAATAAATCCCTGTTCCACAATGTTGGAGCAGGGATTTATTGCTTTAATTATTTCTTATCGGTAGAGATTTTTCTCTTCAAGCATGAGCTCTTTTTCAATCCTTTTAAGCGAGCTAGTTGTTTCATGCCTTGAAACTGTTTGTTTCTCACCGAGAAACGAAGTGTTTCACACCGAGAAACCATTCCGTTTCACACCGGGAAACTTTTTGTTTCAAACCGGGATGAAACTATCCGCCTCAAACCTGCGTCTCTCCTTCTATATATTCTTCAAGAAAAAGGTTCTCGCCGTCGAATACGGCATAAGAAAAGAAATTAATCCAGTCTCCAAGTATCAGCACACGTGAAGTGACACTTAGCATCAAATCAAGTTCAATGTGGCGATGTCCGTAAATAAAGAAGTTTATATTGGGATGACTTTTCAAATACTCTTTTGTATATAGTACCAGATGCTCCTGATTTTCCCCCATATAATCCGGTTCCTTTCCGTCAGTCCGTTTCTGCCTGCTGCGTTTCGCCCATGATAAACCAAGTTCCACGCTCCATCGGGGATGAATAGCGGAAAACAATGTTTGTAATGTTTTGCTGTGAAACATGGAACGAAGCAGTTTGAACTTCTTGTCCGGGTCGCCCAGCCCGTCACCATGAGCAAGATAGAACTCTTTTCCGTATATTTCGGTAGTCAGCGGTTCACGGTGCATAATGACACCACATTCTTTGGTGAGATAATCCCCACACCATATATCATGGTTGCCAATAAAGAAATGCACTTCCACTCCCATATCCGTCAGTTCGGAGATTTTTCCCAAGAAACGGGTATATCCTTTGGGGACGACCAGCCGGAATTCATACCAGAAATCAAACATATCTCCCAACAGATAAACAGCAGAAGCCTTGTGCTTTATACTATCAAGGAAGTTCACCAAACGCCGTTCCTGCGTGCGTCCATGCTCAATAGCACGGGACCCAAGATGCGCATCGGAAAGGAAATAAACGTTCTTCATGAGTTTTGAGTTTAGAGTTATCAGTTTTATATTTTGAGCTATGAATTTACAGAAATCCGAGTTCCAGTTTTGCTTCCTCACTCATCATATCTTTATCCCATTCCGGTTCGAACACAAGGTTGATAGTGGCAGATGTCACTCCTTCCACCGATTCTACTTTCTGGCGGATATCTTCCATGATGAAATCGGCTGCCGGACAGTTGGGAGCAGTCAGAGTCATATCAAGCACTGCTTCCCCATTGTCGGAGACGTCTATTTTATAAATCAGTCCAAGATCGTATACATTCACCGGAATCTCAGGATCGTACACCGTCTTTAGCATGGCTACGATCTTTTCTTCTATTTTAAATTTTTCCATAGGGCTTTCCTTATTAATATGTATTGCAAAGATAAGAATAAATTTATTCAGAGCAGCCCTTCGTCGGCAAAACTGTAAAACTTATCCTCACAAACAATAACGTGGTCTATCAGGCGAATGTTCATTGTGTCGGCTGCCCGGCGGATGTGTTCCGTCAGCGTCCGGTCCGGTTGGCTGGGTTGGATATTTCCCGAAGGATGGTTATGCACTACGGCTATTTGCGTGGCTCTCTGCAGCAATGCTTCCCGAAGAATGGTACGTACATCCGTATACGTTCCGTCTATTCCGCCGGTGCTGATACGTACCTTATCGATCAGTCTCGTCGCCTGATTCAATAATAATACCCAGAATTCTTCCTGTTCAAGGTCGCACATGACAGGCTGGAAGATGTCATAAATATCTCTTGAACAAGAGATGCGGGGGCGTTCTTGGATATTTTGCAGTTTCCGTCGCTTGCCGAGTTCCAGGGCAGCCATTACAGTGATGCTCTTTGCCGGTCCCATTCCTTTAAAACGGGAATAGTCGCAGACTTCCCACTTTGCCAAGGAGTTCAGATTGTTATCACAAGAGAGAAGCAAACGCCTCATCAGTTCGACAGCACTTTCTTCCGTATTTCCGGAGCCTATTAATATGGCGAGTAGTTCGGCATCACTCAATGCGGCTGCTCCTTTCTCCATCATCTTCTCCCGGGGACGGTCTTCCAGCGCCCACTGGTTGATGGATAGTTTGTGTTTGCTTTCCATGATCAAATCACTTACTTATAAAAATTCTTTTGAAACGCCTCGAATTCGTCCTTTCCTCTTATACAACGCTGCCACCATGCACGCCAGAATCCCGTTCCATAACCAATTAGTTGTATAAAGGAAGCAGTAATCGACAGCATTCCAATCCATAAACTGCGATTTCTGATTGTCGAATCCACGCAAACCACCAAGGAATAGAGCAGTAAGGGAAGAGGTGCTGCCAACATGGCGGCAAATCCTAAAAACAGAAGTGCCATCTCACCTGTCGCACATCCGGGAACCGTTTTGGAATATAGTAGATAAAAAGCTAACAAAACGAGCCCCAACCCCAAAAGAGTCAGTAATAAAAGCAAAGAGACTCCCAGCGTGAACACTGCCGGTAGCAAATGCACCAATTTCAACGAATCGGGATATTTCTTATAAAGGTTAATGCGGGCAATGCCGGAGTTATGGACTTGCTTAAAGAACTTCTTCAAGTCTGTCCGACGTTTGTGATATACCCATGCGTCAGGGAAAAGACGACAAGTATAGCCACCTTTAAAAATACGGATACTGAAGTCGATATCTTCCCCGAAGCGCATTTTAGAGAATCCCCCCAAAGCTTCATACACTTCGCGACGAATCCCCATATTGAAGCTACGAGGATAAAACTTGTCCATCTTCTTTTTTCCGCCACGGATACCGCCTGTTGTAAAAAAGGAAGTCATCGAGTAGTTGATAGCTTTCTGAATATCCGTAAAAGAATCGTGCGCACGGTCGGGACCACCGAACGCGTCGGCAGGAGAAGCCTGAAGCTCCTTCTCTATCGCGTCAAAATATCCTTCGGGCAAAATGACATCAGAGTCCAGTATGATAAAATATTCTCCTTCGCTTCGCTCCGCTCCGTAGTTACGGGTCTGCCCCGGTCCGGAATTGGGTTTAGAGAAATACTTGATGTCCAACCGATCTGTATACCGATCTGCCACTTCCTTACAAGGGATGGACGAACCATCTTCAACAATAACTACTTCAAAATCTTTAAAACACTGTACAGTGAGACTTTGCAGCAATTCATCCACCTCATCGGGACGATTGTAAACGGGAATTATGACAGAATAGCGCATATCAATGAATTTATAAAATAACGATTTTGCGTAAATCCAATAAAACGAATATTGATTTGAAGCACAAAGTAAGGTAAAAAAAACGAGACTTATAAAAGAGTTAACAAAAAAAGGCGACTTCATGATAAGCCGCCTTTTTTTATTATCTCAGTTCTTCTTACTTTTTCAGAATATCCATTGTATCCGATGCAATCAACAACTCTTCATCTGTCGGAATCACTACTACTTTCACTTTAGAATCTGCAGTAGAAATAATAGCTTCCTCACCACGAACTTTTGCATTCACATTATTGTCCAGTTTAATACCCATGAATTCCATGTCTTTACAAACAGATTCACGGCATTCAAACTGATTTTCGCCTACACCACCTGTAAACAGGATGATATCTACACCGCCCAATGCCGCAGCATAAGCACCGATATATTTCTTAATACGGTAGTAGTACATCTTTTCAGCAAGGATGGCTCTTTCGTTTCCGTTAGCACAAGCGGCCAGCAGTTCGCGCATATCGCTTGATACGCCGGAAATACCCAGTACGCCGCTC
>OGXG01001635.1_pt1 | contig 10877 bp, 9 predicted proteins | sample 1576251 | NCBI WGS metagenome assembly OGXG01 (sample SAMEA3541533, study PRJEB24748) | human gut metagenome | biome: human gut; feature: human-associated habitat; material: faeces | place: China | collected 2012
CTTGCATGTGTTAGGCGCGCCGCCAGCGTTCGTCCTGAGCCAGGATCAAACTCTTTATAAATGATATTTATCACTTAAAAGTGTTAAATCTTGTTTCGCTCAGCACGCAATCGCTTGCGTCCTGTGTGAATTACTTTGTTTGGAATTGTTTAACGTGTTTTTCCAACACGAAAATAGGTTCCGTTACAAGTTTTTCGATATTGTTCAATTTTCAAGGTCCTGTAGCGCCTCAGCCAAGCGGCTGACGACTTGATTATTTTATCACAGAAGTGATTTTTTGTCAAGCTCTTTTTCGAAGTTTTTCGCGATTCAGATCTCTCTGGCGAACTTGGAACGTTCTCAGTTTCTCGGCGCTGGCCGGAACTTTCGGACGTCTATTGGTTCTTTTCGCTTCACTTCCAGCTGGGACTTAGAAGTCATTCTTTTGTCTCAGCGCTTGGCGCTCAAGTATAATACCATATGCCGGGCCACTTTGCAAGCCTTTTTTGCAAGTTTTTTGCTCTTTTTTTGCTTTTGTATACATCCGCTAGTTTTTCGCTTGAAATCAGCCCCTGCTTTGACACCGACTCAGCACACCTGCGACGTGCGGCTCCTCCCAGTGAGAGGGGGCGTTGCACTATATGTAATAAGAAGAGCATCTGCTGCCTTCACTGGGCAAACGGATGCTCTTTCTTATATATAATAGTTACTTCCGGGCATCCGGTCGGTGCCGACCTGGCCCGTGATGGCCATCAGTGGCGCACCGGGATGAAGCGTATCTTGCTGTCTCGAATCGCAAACATCAGATCCAGCGTCTCTTCTCCCGGAATGCCAAACATCACATCAACGCCCTCAGCTTCCAGACAGTCCACCAGCACCTGCGCAGTCGTTTTTATTTCCTTCATTTTCTTTCCCTCCCAAAACGAAAAAGGCAGCGCAGCCCCATGCGGGCCGCACTGCCTTTGATGCGCTTATTGTAAACGATTTTCGGCCATCCCGCAAGTGCAAATTTCCACAAAAAACGACCTGCTTTCGGTTTTTGCTCCGGCAGGCTTGACAAGCAGCGGGACAGGCCGTATGATGAAAGTATCTTTTTTGCAGTGAGGTAGTTATCATGTCCAGCATCACCATCCGCGGCTGCTGCATCGGCGCAGGCCGTCCGAAAGTCATCCTGCCCATCGTCGCCCGCACAGAGGACGATATTCTCCGTGAAGCCAGGCGGCTGTCCGCGCTGAAAGCCGACTGCATCGAGTGGCGGGCCGACTGGTTTTCTGATGCTCCGGATGCTGCCGCACTGAAGCGGGTACTGTCCGGTCTGCGAGCAGCGCTGGGCGAAAAGCTCCTGCTCGTGACCTTCCGTACCAAAGCAGAGGGTGGAGAAACTTCCCTGACGCCGCAGCAATACGCTGATTTCTGCGGCACGATCTGTGTCAGCGGCTGTGCCGATCTGCTTGACGTCGAGTTCTTCCCGAATCAAGAAGAACTTCCGGCCCTCATCGGGCAGGCGCACAAGGCCGGTGTCGCAGTGGTTTGTTCCAGCCATGATTTCCACAAAACGCCGTCCCGGACGGAGATGGTCACACGCCTGACCGCCATGCAGCAGGCCGGAGCCGACCTGCCCAAACTGGCTGTGATGCCGAACTCTCCATCTGACGTCCTCGAATTGCTGGCCGCCACAGCAGAGATGGCAGAGCAGCACCCCGAAACGCCCGTCATCACCATGAGCATGGGTGCGCTGGGTGCAGTGAGCCGCCTGTGCGGTGAGACGTTCGGCTCTGCCATGACCTTCGCCAACCCCGGGCAGGCCAGCGCACCCGGACAGGTGGCGCTGGATGTAGTGAATGAAGTGCTGGACAGCTTGAGCCTCGAGTAAAAAGTTCAATATTCCCCCAGTAATTGCAGCAGCCCCGCTTTTCAGGCGGGGCTGCTGTTCATTTTTTGAAAATTGTCTGATACGTCAAATTTCAACAGTCCACATTGGCCATCTTTCCAGATTTTTGCGAGTTTCCTCAAAAATATTGACATTTTGTCGTCGAAATCATATCATTGTGTCATAAAAGATGAAAAGCGTCGCTGCGAGTTGTATTTCATCGTTTCTGCTCTATCTCAGCGAAATCGTACCATGCCGGCAGGAGGTCCCACCATGATGCAGTGTGTCAGACGATGCAGTTTTATTTGTGGAGCTGTTCTCAGTCTCCTGCTTCTGCTCTGCAGCTGTCAGATCGGGGTAGGAACAGGACAGTTTGTCCAGCCGCCAGACATTCCCCCGGATGACAGCTCTCAGGGAAAGACGCGGCTTCTTTCTGCTCTGAATCAGGAGTATTTCCACCGCGTCCAGATCTCCAACCATTTTATACAGGGCAGTGACTCTGCTGCTGAGACAGTATTTCTGTATCTTGAGCAGAACTCCGGCGGCAACATCGACAAAGCGGTCCAGTCCTTGACCGAAAATCGCGAAGATGGCCGCGTGAATTGCGCTGATGATGTTCTGCGCATAATTTCTCCCTTGTCCAGCGAAACTTATTGGGTCAGTTATTCCTTCCTCTCTGACGATATGCTGGAGGACGGTGTCCTGAAAGAAAATGCAGCGTTTGGCCCCGTTGCTCAAAATCTCATCGACAATCGGAGTCTTCTTGTTCTCTCTGACGTTTTTCAGCCCGACGCCAGCCAGAAGACCGGTTTTGCCGTCGGCGTCATCGGCGGTCAGGCGCTCGTCGTGGCAGTGTTCGTTTCCTGACAACATTTTTCAAGACAAGCAAAAATGACCGCTGCGGTCTCCTGCTCCGCGGCGGTCATTTTCTCTCTCCTCCCTATTGGGCGAACCATTATACTCTTATAATAAAGGATCCTGCCAATGCCTGTCAACCGAGAAAAAGATCGTTTTTTGTTGATTTGCACGGTTTCACATTGTAAACTGCACTGCGCAGAATGCGGCATAGATGCAGAGCAGCGCCACACCCTGCACACGGGAGAGCTTTCCACGCACCAGCGCCGGGATGGTCAGCAGCACCATCACCAGCAGCATCACGGGCAGCTCGAGCACCAGACTCGAGTTGATACCGAACAGGGTCGCGCTCTGAGGGATTTCAAACGGTGCCAGTGTCACCGACATGCCGCTGACCAGCACGAGGTTGAAGACATTCGCACCCACGACATTGCCCAGCGAGAGGTCGCTGTGGCCCTTCATCAGCGAAGTAATGGCCGTGACCAGTTCAGGCAGCGAGGTACCCAGCGCCACGAAGGTCAGCGCGATGACCGATTCCGGCACGCCCATCGCCTGCGCGATGATGGTACCGTTGTCCACCAGCAGGTTCGCGCCCAGCGCGATGAGGGCTGCGCCCACCACCAGCAGCAGGACGATTTTTCCGATGCCCATCGGCTCATCCTCATGCTCCGGCTCTGCCGGGGCATTTTTCATCTGCCAGGCATTCGCCGCCATATAGGCCACGAACATCCCCAGCATCAGCAGGCCCATCGGACGGGTAAAGCGGCCCATGCCGTAAGCTGCCACACAGTAGATGGCCGCAGCCGCAAAGAAGAAAGCCACCGGAACACGCAGGGTCTTCGGGTCCACCTTGCCGGGCCGCACGGCCACCGTAATGGCCGCGATGAGGGCCGCGTTGCAGATGACAGAACCGATGGCGTTGCCGTAGGCGATCTCGCCGTGGCCGGACACCGCCGAGATGGTGGACACCATCACCTCGGGCAGGGTAGTGCCGACGGACACCACCGTTGCGCCGATGAGCAGCTCCGGCAGATGGAACCGGCGGGCCAGCGCCGATGCGCCGTCTACGAACCAGTCACCGCCCTTGATGAGGCAGAGCAGACCCAGAACGAACAGAATGCCAGGGATTATCATAGTTCTCCTCCAAAACCGGACGCAGAAAGCGCCGTGTCTCATAACCTATATTCATCGGCCCGCACTTTCCGGGCCGCATTTTTATATGATACCAGATTTACCCCCAGAATACAACGTCCCGCCACGAAACATTTTGCAGCGCTACTATAATAAGGTAGCCGGAGCACAAAAAAGCTCCCCCGAAGGGGAGCTGAACGGTCTTATTTGCACCACTTTGCAAACTCTTCATCGGTACACTTGACGTAGTGGCTGCCGCTGACGAGATGGCTGGTGCCTTTGCTGTAGTCGATGCCGGAAGTGGCATAGTCGTAAGTCTCGGCCACGCGGCGCTTTTCCACCACCGGGTTCGGCAGCGGGATGGCCGACAGCAGGCTCCGGGTGTAGGGATGGATGGGATCCGCAAAAATTTCTTCCGTCGTACCCGTTTCCAGCAGGTGGCCCAGATGGAGCACACCGATACGGTCGGAGATGTACTTGACCATGGACAGGTCGTGTGCGATGAACAGGTAGGCCGTGCCCGTTTCCTGCTGGATGTCCTTCATCAGGTTGACGACCTGTGCCTGGATCGACACGTCCAGTGCCGAGATGCACTCGTCGGCGATGATGAGCTTCGGGTTCATAATGAGGGCGCGGGCGATGCCGACGCGCTGGCGCTGACCGCCGGAGAACTGGTGGGGATAACGCTCAGCGTGCTCAGGCGCAAGGCCGACCTTCTCCAGAATTTTCTCCACCTTTTCGCGGCGCTCGTCCTGGGTCTTGTACATATGGTGGATGTCCAGGCCCTCACCGATGATGTCCTCCACCTTCTTGCGGGGGTTCAGGGACGCCATCGGGTCCTGGAATATCATCTGCATCTGGGTGCGCAGGGTGTTGTTCTGGGCGTGAGACAGACGTCCGCTGATGTCCTGCCCGTCGAAGGTGATCTTGCCTGCGGTGGGGTCATACAGCCGGATGATGCTGCGGCCAATGGTGGATTTTCCCGAACCGGACTCGCCCACCAGACCGTATGTCTCGCCGGGATAGATCTCAAAGCTGACATCGTCCACGGCCTTGACGGTGAAGTTCTTGTTCACCTTGAAATACTGCTTCAGTCCCTCGACCTTCAGAAGAGGGGTAGCGCTCTGTGCTGCCATTTACTCCGCCTCCTCTATCTTTTTTGCTTCTGCGCTCATACGGGCCACACGGTCTTTCAGCTCAGGCGGCATCTCCACCTTGGGAGCGCGGGGGTCCAGCAGCCAGGTAGCTGCGAAGTGGGTGTCGCTGATCTTGAACATGGGCGGGTCGATCTCGTCGTCGATCTCCAGCGCGTACTTGTTGCGGGGTGCGAAGGCGTCGCCGGCCTTCTCATGCAGCAGGTTCGGCGGCGAACCGGGGATGGTGTACAAACGCTCGTCGGCGGTATCGAGGTCGGGCATGGCCGACAGCAGACCCCAGGTGTAGGGGTGGCGCGGGTCGTAGAAGATCTCGTCGATGGTGCCGGTCTCCACGATCTTGCCCGCATACATGACATCGACATAGTCGGCCACCTTTGCCACGACGCCGAGGTCATGGGTGATGTAGATGACCGAAATGCCGCGCTCCTTCTGGATGCTGCGGATGAGCTCGAGGATCTTCGCCTGAATGGTCACATCCAGTGCAGTGGTGGGCTCATCGCAGATGAGTAGGTCCGGGTCGCAGGACAGCGCGATCGCGATGACCACGCGCTGACGCATACCGCCGGACAGCTGGTGCGGGTAGCTCTTCATCCGCTTTTCGGCGTCAGTGATACCGACTTCTTCCAGCAGCTTGAGGGCCTTCTGATACGCCTCAGCCTTGGGCATCTTGAAGTGCCAGAGCATCCCTTCCATGATCTGCTTGCCGATGGTCATGGTGGGGTCAAGGCTGGTCATGGGGTCCTGAAAGACCATGGCGATGCGCTTGCCGTTGATGTGGCGGCGGATCCACTTTTTATCTTTTTGCAGCAGATCGACGGTTTCAGGGCTGCCGTCGGCGTGATGGTAGCTGAACCGGATGCTTCCGCTGTTCACCTTGGCGTTCTGGGCCAGAATGCCCATGGCTGCCTTCATGGTGACGGACTTACCGGAACCAGACTCACCCACCAGCGCCACCGTCTCGCCCTTGTACAGGTCGATGTTCACGCCGCGGATGGCGTGGACGGGGCCAGCCGTCGTCTTAAAGGTAATATCAAGGTCTCGCACCGACAAGACCTGTTCTCTTTTCGTATCAGGCATGTTGTGCGCCTCCTTACATACTCTTCATCTTGGGGTCAAGTGCCTCGCGCAGACCGTCGGCCAGCAGATTGAAGCTGAGCATCAGCAGGCTCATGACCACGATGGGCGGGATGATCTGATAGGGATGGGTGGTGAAGCTGTTGTACAGCTCACTGATCAGGGAACCCAGCGAGCACTGCGGCACCGGGATGCCCAGACCCACGAAGGAAAGGAATGCCTCGGTAAAGATCGCGGTGGGGATACTGAACATGACCTGGGTGATTATGGGTCCGATGATGTTGGGCAGCACTTCCTTAAAGATGATGAAGAAGCTGCCGGCACCCAGAGTACGGGAAGCCAGAACGAATTCCTGGTCCTTCAGCTTGAGCATCTCGGCGCGGGCGATGCGGCTCATGCACACCCACTCGGTCAGCATCAGGGCGAAGATGATGGTGATCATGCCGGGCTGCAGCACCAGAAGCAGCAGCGTGACGATGACCAGACGGGGGATGCCGTTGGCAACTTCAAGAAAGCGCTGCATCAGCATATCCACCTTGCCGCCGAAGTAGCCCGAGATGAGGCCATAGCTCATACCGATGACCATATCGATGACGGCAGCCGCCACGGCGATGATAAGGGAGACGCGGGCGCCTTCCCAGGTACGGGTCCAGATGTCGCGGCCATAGAGGTCGCTGCCGAACCAGTAGTAGACGTCATCCTTGCCTTTTTCGACATAGTTGTTGACGATCTTCGTACCGGTGGTCGTGCTCATCTTCTCGCTGCCGTCCAGAATGCCGAACTGCTCGATGCCGGGGACGCGAGGCGCAAAGTTCTTCTGGCTCAGATTCTGGCCGGAATAAGTATAAGCATTCATTTCCGGGCCAAAGATGGCCAGCAGCAGGATGACAATGATCATCACGAGGCCCAGCACGGCGCTCTTCTTGCGGAAGAAGCGGATGCGGACGTCTTTCCAGAAGCTCTGGGCCGCGAAGTTGGTATCCACCGCGATTTCAGCGGCGTTGTCCTTCCGGGCAAACTCCGCCTCGGTGAACTTGTGCTCAGGGTACAGTTTCTGCACGGCCTGCGTGATGGCTGCGGCGGTGCTTTCGCCGCCCAGTCGGATCGCTTTTTCTGCCATATCAGTCGTCCCCCTTTGCCAGACGGATGCGCGGGTCGATGATGCCGTACAGCAGGTCAACGACCAGCATGATGCCAATGTACATGGCGCTGTAGATGAAGCTCAGACCGATGACCACGTTGTAGTCGTTGGACTGGATGGCCGTCACCAGCAGGCTGCCCACGCCGGGGATGGCGAAAATTTTCTCGACGACCAGCGAGCCGGTCATCAAATCAACGATGAGCGGGGCCAAAACTGTAATAATAGGAATGAGCGCATTGCGCAGGGCGTGGCGGAAGATCAGCGCCGGGCCGGAAATGCCCTTGCTCTCGGCCAGCAGCATATAGTCAGAGTCGAGGACTTCTATCATCTCGCTTCGGGTGAAGCGGGCGATGGATGCCATAGTGAACATGGACAGCGACACGCTGGGCAGGACACTCGAACCAAAGACATCCTTTGCAGAGAACAGCATCGGGAACCAGCGGAGCTTGAAACCGAAGGTGTAGCTCAGGGCCAGTGCGAAAACGTAGGACGGCACCGACACGCCGATGACCGAGATGATGGTGGCGATGGTATCAAAAATGGTATCCCGCTTGAGGGCAGCGATGATGCCCAGCACGAGGCCCACCAGAGCGCCCAGCGTGACGGCCATGCCGCCGATCTGGATGGAGATGGGCAGGCGGGACTGGATGAGCTGGGAGATGGGCGTGTTCTTGGAGATGTTGTAGCTCACACCCAGATCGCCCCGGAGCATATTGCCCACGTAGCGGAAGAACTGGATGTAGATCGGCTGGTCAAGGCCGTATTTTGCATAGAGCGCGGCTCTCATATCGGCTGTCAGCTTTTCGTCGTTGAAGGGCGAGCCGGGCATCAGCTGCATCAGGATAAACAGCACCAGCAGGATGGCCAGCAGCGTAAACAGCGAAGTGAGGATACGCTTGATCGTATATTTTTTCACGTCAGGTGAACCCCCTTTATGTGACCGCGGCGATCAATCGTGCGTGGGCCGCGGACAGGTGCAATGGCAAAAAGGCGCACAGTGGCTTTTGCGGGCCACTGTGCGGCCTTATGTTCAGCGATTCAATTTAGGCGTTCTTCACGGTGCGCTTGTACACACGGTTCAGAGCGCAGGGGTGATGCTCCACACCGGTAACAGCGCTGGAGATCATCTCGGCGTTGCACTGACCGTACAGCGGGAAGATGACTGCCTGCTCCAGAACGATGGCTTCTGCATCGTACAGAGCTGCCCAGCGGCCCTCGGGGTCGGTGCAGAGGTCGCCGGTGGTACATTCCTCGATGATGGAGTCATATTCAGCATCGCTCCACAGACCGTAGTTGTTGGAGTTGCCGGTGACCCACATGCCCAGGTAAGTCATGGGGTCGGCGTAGTCGGGTCCCCAACGGGTGAGGGCGACCTCGAAGTTGCCGTCCTGCATATCCTGCACACGCTGCTTCTTGGGCTCGACGGTCAGGTTCAGGGTGAAGCCGGGGAGGGTGGTCTCCAGCTGCTCCTTAACGACCTGTGCGACCTTCTGAGGTGCATCGTCAGCATCCACAATCATATCAAAGGTGAAGCTGTCCTTGCCCAGCTCACTCTTGGCGGTCTCGTAGTACTCGGCAGCCTTGGCTGCATCAAATGCGCAGTAATCGGCGTACTTGGTCTGGTCGGCGCTGAAATCGCTGCCGTCCGGGCCGGTGGCGAACTGCGGAGGAACGGCGGTGTAGCAGGGGGCAGAGCCGTCCTTCAGGACATCGCCGGTGATGGCGTCGCGGTCGAGGGCGAAGGTCATAGCCTTGCGCAGGTTCTCGTTTGCCAGCTCAGGCACACCGTCGATGTTGGGGCTGATGTACCACAGGTAGCCAGCGCCCACGCTGGTGAACTGGGGGTCGTCCTTTACCTGATCTACCTGCTCGCCGTTCAACAGGGTCAGATCCAGTGCGCCGGTCTGGAAGCTCATCAGAGCCTGCTGGCTGTCCTTGATGACCTGATAGGCCAGACCATCCAGAGCGATGTTTGCAGCGTCGTAGTAGTCGGGGTTCTTGGTCAGCTCGAATGCAGTAGCAGCGGGCTGGTAGTCGGTCAGGATGAATGCACCGTTGGACAGGACGGTGTCGGGGCTGGTGCCGAAGGTATCCTTGCAGGTGTTGAAGAATGCCTCGTTGACAGGGTAGAAGGTGGGGAAGTACATCAGGCTCAGGAAGTAGCTGACAGGGACGTTCAGCTGAACTTCGAGGGTCTTGTCATCCACTGCAGTCACGCCCAGATCCGTGACGGGCTTCTCACCGGCAATGATCTCTGCGGCGTTGACCACCTGGCCGATGTCAGACAGCATATAGGAATACTCGGAAGCATTGGCGGGGTCAACAGCACGCTGCCAGCCGAACACGAAGTCGGCTGCGGTGACGGCGTCACCGTTGGACCACTTTGCATCGCGCAGGTGGAAAGTATAAGTCTTACCGTCCTCGCTGATGTCGTAGGTCTCGGCGAGGGCCGGGACAGCTGCACCGTCGGCATCCATCTGCATCAGACCGTCGGTGTAGTCGGCGATGACCTCAAAGGAGGTGCCATCGGTGGCGATCTGCGGGTCCAGAGACTGGACCTCAGTCTCCAGCATGATGTTCAGGGTGCCGCCTGCGGCAGTGCCAGCTGCGCTGGAAGCACCGGTGGAGGCAGCGGTAGACGCTGCCGTGGAGCTGGAGCCGCCGCAGGCCGTCAGGGCCAGAGCTGCTGCGGATACGCCTGCTGCTGCCAGAAAGCTGCGGCGCGAAATACGACGATCGAATCTCATAATATCTTTTCCCCTCTCTAACACCGCTTTAACGTATTAAAGCGACTGTTTCTGAAAAATGCACAAGGTGTTCTGCTCCCCCTCTGGAGCTTTCTGCACACCCTTGTGCCTTGGCGGCATTATACATCGTCCACCGCTGAAAGAAAAGACTTTTTGCCAAATTTATACCCTCGACCCAACGATTTCTGTAGTTTGACCAACTGCACGTCAAAATTCTGATTTGAATTTTGTATAGTTTTGCCCTTGATGTGTATTCATGTGAAGTACAGTTCATGTGAAATAAGTATTACTTGTGCTTTTGCTACGTACAGTTTTGCGCCGCATCTTTCTTTTATAAAGAAAACAGCCCATTATGCTTTCTCGGCATAGCGGGCTGTCCGGACTTTATTTTACTTTATGTGCCTGAAGTTTTGTCTCAAAAGCACTTTGAAAAGTGCTCAGACTGCCTCGGCAGCAGGTGCTTCGACCTTGCCATTGTACACAGCCTTGTCCAGCTGGCCTTCGGTGGCCGCCACAAGGGTGGTAGCGGCGGCAGCTCCGACGGTACCGATGGAGACGACCACAGCCAGCACAACGAGGAAGGCGTACTGCACCGGGGTGTAGTCGATGCCCAGCAGGTGGATATAATAGAGTTGCAAACGAAAGCATTGTATTTTTTATGGAGTCGGATGGCCGACTTCTACAGAATACCACCAGTTTCGCCATTTCACAATGGATCCAATATGCAAAAAGAGCCGCCGTGCATACGCACAGCGGCTCTTGCTATCTTCCGATATTTTATTTTGCGTACTCGACGGCACGGCTCTCGCGGATGACGTTGACCTTGATCTGGCCGGGATAATCCAGCGTGTCCTCGATCTTCTTTGCGATGGAGCGGGCCAGCAGGATGACCTGATCGTCGCTGATGACGTCGGGCTTGACCA
>OGXG01001645.1_pt1 | contig 10827 bp, 9 predicted proteins | sample 1576251 | NCBI WGS metagenome assembly OGXG01 (sample SAMEA3541533, study PRJEB24748) | human gut metagenome | biome: human gut; feature: human-associated habitat; material: faeces | place: China | collected 2012
CAAAGAAAATTCATTTTTCCAACGTTCCCCTCTACCTATAACATTCTAAAATGGGCGTTTGGCATACAGATTTTCAAATTTTGTTGAACCACCTAATTTTAGAACATGGATTTTGTTTATTTTCCACTCATAAAACTAGAGGAAAGCCGTTTCACAAAAGATTTTGAAGGCCCCTACACTAATAGGAATCCGCAGGGCTGTTTTAGAATACAGTTTTGAAAATTTCACAATTTTGGGCAAAAAGAAAAACGGCAAAGCGAACCAAAATCCACTTTACCGTTTGACTGTATTATAATTTTTTGCTGATTAAAGAATTCACCCTACTTAAACCACCATCCATCTTTTCCTTTCGTTACATTTCCACCGCCCATTTTGAAATGAAACAAGATTCCCGTGTTTTTAGCCTCTGCGACAAGCGAATCAAGTTCATGCCCACCAATAATCCAGAGCGCACCACCGTTAGAACGCTTATCGACATAGTGGACATTTCGATTTTTCAAAAAAGTCAAAATATCTTCTGATGAAATATCCATACCGGGCATCACTTGCTGAACAGCCTCGCCTTGCGATTCGTTCTTCACCTTAGAGGTGGGTGCCTTTTGGGATTTTGCTGTGGAAGATTTTTTAGGCGTCTTTCGTGTGGCAGCTTTTTGCGGCGGTACGACCTCAACCGCAGGAAGTTCAGGTTCAACTCCCGGAACATCGATTATGGTTTGCTCTACTACGGCCTCCATCTGCACCGATGAACCCTTTTCCTCATCCTGTTTCGGGACAATACTCTTCGGGTCAAGAGCAATCTGAATAGTTTCCAAGTCGATAGAATCGTCCTCGCTATGCTTACTTTCGATGATTTGAGCAGCACGAAGTTTTACTCGGCTCAACAATTCAGAGGAGCGTTGTTCGCCGCTGTTGCTGCCTTCAGCAGTTTCCGGCTCAATACCAAAAGCTGTAAGTTCGGAAACAACACGTTCCATCGTTTCCTCTGGAGCGCGATAATACTCGCTGCCACGAATCCGAATGAAGCGCCAGCCCAATCTTTCCAGAATTGTCTGTCGTTCCATATCCTCCCGGACTTTTTCTTCGCCGCTGTGCCAACGTTCGCCATCACATTCGATAGCCACCATCTTTTTACCACACAGCGCGACCATATCCAAACGATACGCACCGACCTTCCATTGCTGGACAAGGTGATACCCACGATCAGAAAGGTTCGTAGCGACTGCCAATTCAAACGGCGATTCGGAATGCGCTTCGATTTCGGTATGCTGAACATCCAGCGCATGAGGGTTCGCGGCGTAGTCGATCAACCGCTTCCGCATATCACCCGGTTTCAAATCATTTGCAGCATCAAGTGAATGTACTACCCAAAGCTGATCTCTTGCACGGCTGGCGGCAACATTGTAGCGTTTCCGCATGGCATCATCCACACCGAATCCCATCATAGACAGAGGCCCCGTTCCATCACCACTATCGACTAGACTAAGGAATACCACATCACGCTCATCGCCTTGGAAATTCGCTGAATTTCCGCAAAGAATATTCCGCGAAACGATTTCCTTTGCGTCAATTTCCTGCTCAATCTCACGCTGGATAATCTTGACTTGCTCATCACCTAACAAGGAGATCACACCAAATGTTTTCCCTTGGTATTCGTCCTGCTCCATGCAGGCTTTCATCAGAGCAACAATAGCTTCGGCTTCTTTGGGATTTGTCTTGAACCGCCCCATACGTTGACCATCGGCCACACGATAATTGACCACTGCCGGAAGGAGCGTACTGCTGCTGGCATCCCGAAGTGGCTTGATTTTGTAATCATAGGACAGCATATTACTGAATCCAATGATTTCGGGTACACAACGGAAATGTTCTCGGAGCATCAAGGGTTGGAATGTCGTGGTGGCAATGTCATAAATGGACGTTTTAGCGTTATACAGATGAGAGTTTGGGATTTTGTCGTGCAGATACATCTGTTCCAATGCACTCATTTTATCCGTATCTGTGCCGACTGCCATTGGGCTGACCTGCTTATCATCGCCCACAATAATCAGCTTTTTGCCCATATATAGAATAGCCAGCGAAGAAACATCCGATTGACTGGCCTCATCAATGATAACAATATCGAACTGATTCTCTTTAGGATTCAGACTTTCCAGCGCACGGCTGATCGGCATAATCCAACATGGAACAGCTACTTGGCACTTTGACATTAGCTCGCGCGCCTTAGCTTTCAAGGCCGGCGCGGTTTTGCCCGTACCCTTGCCGATTCGCTTGACGGTCTGCTTCCAACCTTGCAGAGCTTGTTTCATGTCAATGTCGGCTTCCGTTCTGCGCAAGAGGTGATACCACCCACACTTTTCCGCATATTCTGCTGTGATAGACCGATATTCTTTACTAAGCCGCAAACTATCAGCTTGAAGCTGCTCAAAAGGTTCTTTTGTGATTTCATCAATTCGGCCGGAAAGCTGCTTCCACTTCCACGCATCTTCAATCGTATCTGGAACAGTATCCGAACCATGGATTCCATCTCGATTTTGGATTGCGTCAGCCCACTGCGGTGCAATCGGCTTCAAAATGCTGAGCATCTCCATTCGGCTTCGCTGTAAAGCGTACTTGCCGTACATTTCTTCCAGTAGGGAGAACGTATCCATATATTTTTGCGCGTCACCGTCTGTAATTGCACTTGCAAGCGTAGTGCAAAGAGTGCTGTTCACACGCTTATCGGAAAGCAGTAAGTTTTTGGTCTGCCGGAGAAGAGCTTCTCGTTCACCCAAATCAAGAATAAGAGAGCAAACATCACACAGCTTTGGAATGGTCTGCTCAACTGCACCAAGGATCTTAGAGGTTGCAGACAGGTCGGAATCCAAAGTGCTAATACCAAATATCTGATCAGCTGGAATTCCAGCCGCCATCAGCTTCTCGCTCAGCTTTGCATAGTCATCCTGATACCAGTTCAGATACTTCTGGATGTGTGGAATCCAGTTGTGTGCAATGCGTTCAGGAGAAGACGCATCCAATTCAAAGAATTTTGGAACGCCTTGCGTTGCAAGCAGTTCGTCCCAATAAGTCGCACATTTCTGGCGTACTTCCTTTAATTCGATAGCATGGAGCACCAAGTCACAGTCTGCCACAGACTGTGCCAATTTACTGTTGATTTTTACGCTTTCATGTGCAGCAACATAGTCTTTATGGAACATCCGGGTAAGTGTCGGAATTTTTCCATTGGGACCAAGCACAGTTTTAAGAGCCTCAAATGAGGTTTTTAAGTCACTTGCATTATCAGGCTGTACAAAAACGATCTCCACACCGAATTGTTCTTCAACCAGCGTTTCTGCATAGCGGCAGGTTGCTTCAATCTGCTCGATCAGCAGCTCCCAGTGATGGAGATACGAGCCGCCATTTTTGCCGTCTACTGCTGCGGACTTCATCCATGGATCGATTGCCGAAAACTCATGAACGTATGCAGAGAGTGCTTGTAGTGCATCACGCTTTGGATAAAAAATTGTGAACTGCCCATTCAGACCATCAACATCAATCAGTTTTTCAATCGGGCGATTGTGAATAGTCCATCCCTTGAGCTGTTCAATTTGCTTTAGCCGATCTTGCATGGAGCGCATTTCGGTCTGAATGCGATCAAATTCTGCCGGAGGCAGCAGATTAGAGGGATCGGGAAGATCCGCTAAAAGTTCTTCTTCATCCGATTCGGACACTAATCGATTGCTTCTATACAGTTCCGTTAGCTGCTCGAATGTCAGCGGCAAAGGAGTATCCAGACGCACCTTGCCCGGAATATAAGACAAATCGTCCGCATGAGCTAACACGAACTCTGCAGCCTTAGATGGAGAAAATTCTTCTCCATTGTACACAATACAGCTGCATTCCTGATTCAGAATCGCAAAAATCTTACGCCGAACATTGGCAAGTTGGTCAATGACCTCCTTGCGCTCCCCGGCAAGGCGATTCATTTCGCGCTGCATCTCATGGGAAGTGGTCTTGGACATATAATCGGTGATGCCATCTACCGAACGCTCCATATCAAGGTTAGAATCATCCAGAATCGACACGCACAGGCTTTGCAGCCCCGGTGCAACTTTTTCTTTCAGAACACTCAAAGCCTTTTTGGTATGGCTCGTCACCAGAACACTTTTGCCCTGTGCGAGAAAATGCCCCATCAGGTTTGCAATGGTGTGAGTTTTGCCAGTACCCGGAGGCCCCTGCACCAGAACAGCATTGTATTGCTCGATACGATGTGCGATTTCCAGCTGCTCTTTGTTGGCCTCTTTGGAAAGTAAAACATCGACACTTTCACCGCCAACAGCTGCAAGCTGTTCCTCAATGGATTCTTCGCCATCATCTTCTGGTAAATCAATTTTTCCACCGCTTACAATGTCAGAGATCGGCGCAGGAACAAACCCGGTCTGCTGGATGTTCTCGATAATTTTTTCGATAGCTTTCGGAGTGCCATCCAATCTCTTACGGACTATATAGCAGGGCTCAAGATACAGAAGCAACCGATTCTTCTTACTCCAACCAGCTGGAACACCCACTGCGGAGAAAATGCTGTCCGATGAAAGCTGACGTACCAGTGCTTTTAAGAAGTCCGGCGTACTTGTTCTGTCCAACGGATGATAGTCATTTGCGCGCAGATCATCGTTGAGGTGATTGATAGCATCCAAATTGATGTCTTCCATCATCTGAAACAATACAGAATAGAGTTCGGAAGAGCTTTCTGTATCATGGATGGAGATGACATTCTCCATTGCGTCATACTCAAGCTGCACACGATGAGTCAGCACAGGATGTGCAATATCAGGGTTCTGCGCATCACGAAACATACCGTTCGCTACAATGATTTCTTCGGTTTCGGCTTCTCGCTGCAACTCAAAATAGAGCTGGTACAAATCTGTAAACAACTCTCGCGTTTTTTCAATGACATGTTGTCTGTCTGCCCATGCAGTGCGCGGAACTTGCCAATTCTGATAGGCAGCTACTCTTTCGGAATTATCCTCAAATTGCTCAACGGCAGCATCTTCTTCTGAGAGTTCTTCCGTATCAGGACTTTCAGAGGTAATGTTTCGTTCAGGCATTACATCTGCTTCTGTATGATAATCGCCCCAACCAGATACCAGCCAGTCCGCAAAAAGTTCATCTGGAATCGGACATTCTTCAAATTCAGGTTTTCGGATGGAAAGCAATAAATCATCCGCTGTTTCACTTTCTTCCTCTACCCGATCTCGATAGGAAACATTGATGTACTCTGAAAAAACAGGAATATCGGAAATGGCAAGATGCCATGGGTAATCTCTAATATTCAAAACGACTTTTTGTTTGAGTTTGTTCAACTCCTTGATAAACTCAAACAGAGAAACCGTCTTTTCCTGTTCCGATAAAGTTTGAACTTCCTTGACCTCCAACACCAACACCTCCGAACCTCTCCATAAAATTCTTTCAGAAACAAGTATACGCTATTTATTTGCTAAGGACAAGCTATGAATCAAGGGAACTGCGAAATCTTTCAATAGAAAAGCAGATATACCGCCTGTTCTGCAGTATATCTGCCATCTTTCTCTACTAATGATTTACGTTTTCAACTGTAAATTTATATGTAGTCAAGTTCATCGGCCAACTTCTGTCCATAAAAACAATACCTCTGTACATACCGCCTGGAATCCAGTATGCACAGAGGTGTTTCGTCAATTAACCCTTAGGCGGATATGGATCGTGTCCGTGAGAATCTTTAGCGCGAATCTGCCCATTGCACCCATGGATTACGAGTTCCGACCCTTGATTACGCGAAATTTCACGTCCGATGTTGATAGCCTCCCTTTGCGTGTTGGTGCGTACTGTCGCACGAGAGTTGCCTGCACCTTTTACCTGCCAACCACCATTGGGATGCGGCGTTACATGCTGATCTTTTCCCATCTTCAGAACCTCCTCACACATGACGCAAGCACAGGAGATTATCTTTACCAGAACCGTTGGGCTCTGACTTAACGTACTTCTCATTGTTCTTGCTCAGTTGCGGGATCAAATTGGGGTAGGGGCGGATGTTTACCTGAATAGTTTTGGGGTGTTCCTGCAGATAATCATATAGAGCTTCTTTTTTAAAGAGTCCCGGATTAGTGCAACCCTCCACATAAATGGAATCAATTTCCGTAAGCTTAGGGCTGTCAGGATTACTGCAACTTGCTTTCAAACGAATACCAGTAGCTTTCATCTGCTACTCCTTTCTCCTAAATAGTTAGGAATCCAAAAAGGTGTATAAAATCATATAATGTAGCAGACAATAGAAAAAAGCCGGCTCATATGGGTCACATTTTGTAATTTTCCCATATTGAACCAAGCCTTAAATTGTGATATACTATAACACGACCTAAGTGTATGTAGGATCACATATTTAAAGCTTGATTCTATGAGACACAGTTGACAGCACAGTGGATTCCAGCCATTGTGCTGTTTTTCTTTGCCCACTTCACAACTTATTATACCATAGGCTGAATTGTACGTCAAGAAAAAAGTTAGCACTCTCATCTCTCGAGTGCTTTTTTTATCTCAGTCTGCTGTACTGTCCGTAAAAGCTCTTGTAAAGATGTACCGTCTTTCGACTCGTCATACCGAAGCTTGACAATCAGCTTCAGTCGATTTCCCATCTTTTCATAAATTTGAAGCGCATTTTCCAGCGTGGTGATGCTTTCTTGATCAGCCGTTGCCAGCATCATCTTCATCGCAACAATATACTGGTTCAGTGCATTCGAAAAAGTCACGGACTCAAACGCCCTGCTTAGAACCTCTTCTTTCGAAAGTTCATCACCGTCTTTATCTGTAACTTCTCGAGAATACTTCGCCGCAGACAGAATCACTTTTTTGGCATCCTCGCTAAGAGCCTTATCGTAGATAAACTCTGGTCCGATTCCAAAATACATCGAGAGCTTTTCACGGTTTGCTGCTGAAGCCACCGAATTACCATTCTCCCAATTTGCTACAGTCATACGGTTAACTGAGAGAGCTCTAGCAACTTGCTCTTGTGTTGCTCCATACAATTCACGGATTAAACGGAGATTGTTTATGGTAGCCATTGAACATTCCTCGCTTTCCTTTATTATAATATCACTTTTGCGATGCTAATTCAAGCTATTTTTTGATATTTTTTGCAATTCAAAAAGCCCCCCTGCCAATCTATGTGTCATCGCACATTTCATTGGCAGGGGTGCTTGTGTTTATTGTAGGCTGCTTTCCATTTTACTGATGCAAATTATCAAATTGGGTGGTAAGTTGGTGGTAAATCCACGTTGCTACAGTATCGCGCATCTAGCTTTTTAACGTAATAAAGCCGATTTTTGTATCTTACTGCTCAATCGGCTTCATCGTGGGGAACAGCAGCACGTCACGGATAGAAGCGCTGTCCGTCAGCAGCATGACCAGACGGTCAACACCGAAGCCGAGGCCGCCCGTGGGAGGCAGACCGTACTCCAGAGCGTTGACGTAGTCGTAATCGACCTGTGCCTTGCAGTCGGGCTCGATGGCCTTGCGCTCGGCGACCTGACGCTCGAAGCGGCCCTTCTGGTCGATGGGGTCGTTCAGCTCGCTGAAAGCGTTGCCGTACTCGGTGCAGTCGATGAAGTACTCAAAACGCTCGGTGAAAGCGGGATCATCCGGCTTGCGCTTGGCCAGCGGGCTGATCTCGACGGGGTAATCATAGATGAAGGTGGGCTGGATGAGCTTGTCCTCGACGAAGGCGTCGAAGAACTCGGCCAGGATGGCGCCCTTGGTGGGAACCTCGGGCAGCTCCACATGGTGCTCCTTGGCAGCGGCGATGGCGTCCTCATCGGTCTTCCAGTCGTTGAAGTCAACGCCGGAATACTTCTTGACGGCCTCGATCATGGTCAGACGCTCCCAGTGGCCCATGTCGATCTGCTTGCCCTGATAGGGGATGACCAGGCTGCCGCAGATCTTCTGAGCGAGGCGCTTATACAGCTCCTCCACCAGGTCCATCATACCGTGGAAATCGGTGAATGCCTGATACAGCTCGATGCTGGTGAACTCGGGATTGTGCTTGGGGTCCATGCCCTCGTTGCGGAAGATGCGGCCCACCTCGTACACACGGTCCATGCCGCCCACGATGAGGCGCTTCAGGTACAGCTCGGTCTCGATGCGGAGCACCATGTCCATGTTCAGGCTGTTGTGATGGGTGTAGAAGGGACGTGCGGACGCACCGATCTCGAACGGGGTCAGGATGGGGGTATCGACCTCCAGGAAGCCCTTCTCGTCCAGATAAGCACGGATCTCCTTCAGGATCTGGCTGCGCTTGACAAAGGTCTCCTTGACCTCGGGGTTTGCGATGAGGTCAACATAGCGCTGACGATAGCGCATCTCGGTATCGGTCAGGCCGTGGAACTTCTCGGGCAGGGGGCGCAGGCTCTTGGCCAGCAGGGTGATCTCCTCAGCGCGGGCGCTCAGCTCGCCGGTCTTGGTGCGGAACACCTCGCCCTTGACGCCGATGATGTCGCCCACGTCCAGCTTCTTGAAAGCAGCGTAAGCGTCGTCGCCCAGCTCGTCACGGCGGACGTAGAGCTGGATGTCGCCCTTATCGTCGCGCAGATGGGCAAAGCTTGCCTTGCCCATGACGCGCTTGGACATCAGACGACCGGCCAGTGCGACCTTCTTACCGCTGTCGGTCTCGTTGGACAGGTCCTTGAACTCTTCCTTCAGGTCAGCAGAGTAAGCATCCTGAGGGAACTTGGTCAGGGTAAAGGGGTCGCGGCCTGCAGCCTGCAGGTCTGCCAACTTCTGGCGGCGCACCTGCACCTGCTCGCTCTCGGACAGGCCCTGCGCGGGGTTCTTCTTTTGCTCTTCCATGGTTTCTCCTATCAGCTGCGTGCGTGGGTAATGGCCAGCACGGTGTACTCCACGGTGTGGCCGGTGGGCAGCAGCACTTCGGCCTTGTCGCCCACAGCCTTGCCCAGCAGAGCGTGGCCCACGGGGCTCTCGTCGCTGATCTTGCCGTTGATGGGGTCAGCCTCGGTGCGGCCAACGATGTCGTACTCCTCGGCCTCATCATCGCCGGTCATCTTGATGGAGACGTGGGTGCCAACAGAAACGCTGTCCACGCTCAGCTCGCTCTCGTCGATGATGACGGCGTTCTTGATCATCTGCTCCAGCTCGGTCCTTGTGTGCGCCGCGGGGGATGACGCGGTAGTTGATGAAGAACTCACTGCCGAGGATGAAGAACAGAATGATGCCGGTGATGATGTCGGCGGCATACTCGTTCAGCGAGTAGGCGGAGGCGATCTCCGAGGCGCCGCGCTCGAGGAAAACGAGCAGGAAGGAGATCAGCGCCATATAGAAGGTGTTGAACTTGGCAAGCCACGCCACGATGATGGCCGTGAAGCCGCGGCCGCCCGCGCTGGTGGTCGAGATGGTCTGGTCCTTACCGGCCACGATCAGGAAGCCGCAGAGGCCGCAGATCGCGCCGGAGATCAGCATCGTGCGCACCGTGACGCGGCGCACATTGATGCCGGCATAGCGGGCGGTGTTCTCGCTCTCGCCGACAACGCTGATCTCATAGCCCTGCTTGGAGAAGCGCAGATAGGCGTACATGACGAAGGTCAGCACGATGACCACAATGATGTTGATGGTGTAGCGCTGGCCCATAATGACGGGGAACCAGCCGGCCTTGGTCGCCTTGTTCAGCGTGCCGAGGCTCGACGCCTGGCCGCGCATGATGTTGGTCATGCAGGCAACAATGGACGTAGCAACGTAGTTCATCATCAGGGTGAACAGCGTCTCGTTCGTGTTCCAGCGAGACTTGAACCACGCGGGGATGAAGCCCCACAGTGCGCCCGCGGCAATGCTGCCCAGCGCCATGGCGGCAAACAGCAACGGCAGCGGCAGATTGTTGCCCTGATACACCATGATGAGGGCGGCAGTCAGGCCGCCGATCAGGATCTGGCCCTCGCCGCCGCAGTTCCAGAAGCGCATCTTGAAGGCCGGGGCCAGCGCGATGCCGACGCAGAGCAGCGTGGACAGGTCGCGCAGCATCCAGCTGAAGCGGGTCATGTTGGCGAAGGTGCCGCTCCACATGACGCCATAGACGGACAGCGGGTTCAGGCCGGTGACGAAAAAGATAAACAGCGCATCGACGACCAGCGCCAGCAGAATGGCGATGGCGCGCACGGCGATCTTCTGGGGCATCGTCGTGCCCTCACGCTTGGCAATGCGCAGCAGCGGCTCGCGGGCCGCAGTGGCAGTCTGACTCATGCCTGCTCCTCCTTTACCAGGTTGGTCATTCGCAGACCGACCTCCTCCTTCGTGGTCTTGCGGCCATCGAGAATGCCGTTGACCTTGCCGCCGCACAGCACAACGATGCGGTCACACAGCTCCAGCAGCACGTCGAGGTCCTCACCGACGTAAATGACCGCCACACCGCGCTTTTTCTGCTCGTTGAGCAGGTGATAGATCGTGTAGGACGTGTTGATGTCCAGACCGCGCACGGCGTAGGCGGTCATCAGCACGGAGGTACAAAACTACGAACCACTCCAGCTGTACCTTCTGGACGTAATGTTAATGATGTTTTTGAGTTTTCAAGTTTAAAAGTATACATCTCTTTGTTTACCATATCACTTGAGTCATTTTCTCTTTTGAAAACTTCTGTATGCTCAAAAATTGGTGTACGAATTTCATCATAATTGTACATGTAACAAAAGCTTCTTAATGTTTGTTCAAGAGCTTGCCATTTGTAAGAATCAGATCCAAATACATCCTGACAACCTCTAGGAATTTGATATGCCATGCGTTTTCCTCCTTTAAATAAACAAAAAAACGCCCTGATAT
>OGXG01001652.1_pt1 | contig 10808 bp, 12 predicted proteins | sample 1576251 | NCBI WGS metagenome assembly OGXG01 (sample SAMEA3541533, study PRJEB24748) | human gut metagenome | biome: human gut; feature: human-associated habitat; material: faeces | place: China | collected 2012
CAAAAAGACCCGGCCCTCTCCGGCAGATGTGCAGGAGAGGGCCGGGTCTTGTCATCTCTTTTTGTGTGGGCGGCGCAGGGTGCGCACGGCGTCCCGCCCGGCGGTGATGCCGCTGCCGAAGGCCCAGTGCAGGTTGAAGCCGCCGCACATCCCGGCGCAGTCCAGCGTTTCGCCCACGAAGTACAGCCCCGGACAGCCCTTGAACTGGAAGGTGGGTTCCACCTCGGTCAGGGCAAGCCCGCCGCCGGTGGTCTGTGCCTGCCGCCAGCCGCAGGGGGTAAGCCCCTCGAACCGCCAGTGCTTGGCGGTGCGGGCAAGCTTCTGCCAGCTGCCTGCGGGCAGGGCGTGGGGGGCGGTATCCGGCAGGGCGGCAGCTTCCCAGAGGGCGTAGCCCAGCTTGACGTTCAACAGCCCTGTCCAGAACCCGGCAAGGGTGTCGGATGCGGTTTGGATGGCGTGCCGGGCAAGCAGGCGGGTCAGGTCTATCTCGCTCAGCTCCGGGAACAGGTCAAGTTCCACGACAGGGTCTCTCAGCCTGCGCCCGGGGGCAAGCAGGCCGGACAGCTGCATGATACAGATGCCGGAAAGCCCGTAGTCGGTAAACTGCACCTCGCCAATCTCTTCTGCCAGCACCCGGTCGCCGTCCAGCAGGCGGGCGGCGGCTTTGGCGCGGATGCCTGCAAGGCTCTTGTTCGGCTTTGCGCATTGCAGGGCGGTCAGGCAGGGGTAAAGCGGACGCATCTGCCCGCCGCAGTCGGCGGCAAAGCGGGTGCCGAAGCCGTCCGTGCCGAACTGCGGCCCGGCGGCGCCGCCCATGGCGCAGATAACGGCATCTGCCCGCAGGCTTTCGGTGTCGCCCTCGGCGTTTGTAAACTGCACGGCGTAGCCGCCCTTGCTCTGGCGCAGGGTGCTTACCGTGCAGCCGGGGCGCAGCTGTACAGTGTGCCGCTGCAAATGCAGCTCCAGCAGCGCCAGCACGTCGGCTGCCTGATTGGAATAGGGGTACACCCGCCCAGCCTCATCGGTGCGGGTGTACAGCCCCAGCTGCTCAAACCACGCCAGCGGCGCGGCGGCATCCACCGCCGCCAGCAGGGGCTGCAGCGCGGCGGGGTCGGCGGTGAAGTACTTTTCCGGCGCAATGGCGGTGTTGTCCAGATTGCAGCGGCCGTTGCCGGTAGCCAGCAGCTTTTTGCCCACCTTGGGGTTGCGCTCCAGCACCGTGACGCGGGCAGCGGGCGCGGCCTGTGCAGCCGCCAGCGCAGCGGCCAGTCCGGCGGCACCGCCGCCCAGAATAAGGATGTGTGCCATGCGGACACCTGCTTTCTTTGGGTTTATTCCTATTTATTGTAGCAGAACCCCGCCCGGAACGCAATGCGGCGGGCAAAGCAAAAAATGTGCTGCCGGTATAATTTGCCGCCGCTGACAGATACTACATACAAAGGAAACCGCAAGGAGGGCAAAATAATGAAAGCAACCGGTATCGTGCGCCGCATCGACGAGCTTGGCAGGGTGGTGATCCCCAAGGAGATCCGCCGCACCCAGCGCATCCGGCGGGGCGACCCGCTGGAGATCTTTACCACCGGCGACGGGGAAGTGATCTTTAAAAAATACTCGCCCATGGGCGAGGTGAACACCCTTGCCGCCCAGCTGGCAGAGGTGCTCAGCCGCCAGTTTGCGCTGACCGCCTTTGTGTGCGACAGGGACCGCATTCTGACAGTCAGCGGCAGCGGGCGGCGGGAGCTGACCGACCGCAGCATCAGCCAGCCGCTGGAAAAGCTGATGGATGCCCGCAAGCCCTACCAGAGCTCCGGCAACCCGGAAAAGACCCTGCTGCCCTGCGAGGGCGCACCCCGGGTGCTGCTATGCGCCGCGCCGGTGCTGGCGGGCGGGGACGTGACCGGCGCGGTGGGTCTGTTGACCGAGGACCGCACCGCCTGCTCGGAGGACGCCCAGTGCAAGGCGGTTGCAGTGGCAGCGGCCTTTCTGGCAAAGCAGATGGAGGAGTGAAAACACCGCCGCCCGGCCTGTGGAGACAAGCCGGGCGGCGGTGTACATGAAAGGATGAATGTGAGGATGATTATTTGGTGATGGTCACAGGCACCTTTTTCAGGCTGTTCCATGCGCGGATGATGCGTGCATTGGTCACCTTGGTGTCCGGGCCGAAGGTTGCGCCGTGGTCGGAGAGCAGACCCTGCTCTGCGCACCAGCGGGCGGCTTTCTGCTGCTCGATAGCGTCAGCGGGGATATCGGTATACAGTGCGGTGCTTACAGGGTCGGGCTTGCCGGCAGTCGTCCACAGGACGTTTGCCAGCTCCTGACGGGTGGAGGGGATAAAGCCGTCCGGCAGCGCATAGTGCAGGTACAGGGAAGAACCATAGACATAGGTGGCATAACCCAGACCCGCAGTGCCCAGCACGATGCCAAGTGCGGCTGCGCCGGAGGAGACAAATTACAGAAACGTCCGTCGTCGGAAAGAATCTTAAGAGAATTACTTGTTTTTAATTCACCGGGTATATCGGGCGAACTTGAACGATAAAAACACATTTGCCAAACACCATTCAGTGTTACCGGCACTTTTTCCTCAATATCCTGTGCCACTACCGTACTCATTGTACCCAGCAGCATAGCTACCATCAATGATAAGAAATAACGGATTTTCATAATTATATGTATTAGAGTTCATCTGCTAACGGAGCACACACAAATATAACAAAAACATTTTAAAATACGCTGTTTTTCATTAAATTATTAGCAATAAATTCATTTCTCTTTTCAACATATACCCAATCCTCTTTTTCCCGTACAGCCTTCTGTTTTCTCATCCAGAAAATATAAAAGGCGTCTTACCGGCCTTTCAGCCAACAAGACGCCCTAACAGTTTATTCAAAAAAACGATTATTAGAATTCTGCGTTACGTGGAGTACGTGGGAATGGTATTACATCACGAATATTAGCCATACCTGTTACGAAGAGCAACAAACGTTCAAATCCAAGTCCGAATCCAGAATGAGGACATGAACCGTACTTACGAGTATCCAGATACCACCACATATCTTTCATTGGGATATTCAATTCCTGGATACGAGTCAGCAGTTTATCATAATCAGCTTCACGTTCAGATCCACCAATGATTTCACCAATTTTCGGGAACAAAACATCCATTGCACGGACAGTCTCACCATCTTCATTCTGCTTCATATAGAATGCCTTGATTTCCTTCGGATAATCAGTCAGAATAACCGGACGTTTAAAGTGTTCTTCCACCAAATAACGTTCGTGTTCCGAAGCCAAGTCTACACCCCAATATACCGGGAATTCAAACTTATGTCCTTTCGCAACAGCCTCTTCCAAAATCTTGACACCTTCTGTATAAGGCAAGCGTACGAATGATTCTTTCAACACACCCTGCAGACGCTCAATCAAGCCTTTATCAAACATATCATTCAGGAACTTCACATCATCGTAGCAGTTGTCGAGTGCCCACTGCACACAATATTTGATAAATTCCTCAGCCAAATCCATGTTATCATTGATATCATTGAAAGCCACTTCCGGTTCAATCATCCAGAACTCAGCCAAGTGACGCGGTGTATTCGAGTTTTCTGCACGGAATGTAGGGCCAAATGTATAGATAGCACCCAATGCAGTAGCAGCCAGCTCACCTTCAAGCTGTCCAGATACAGTCAAACTTGCCTGTTTGCCAAAGAAGTCGTTGTCGTAAATGATAGAACCGTTTTCATCTTTCTTCAAATCATACAAGTTCATGGTAGTAACCTGGAACATCTGTCCTGCACCTTCACAGTCGGATGCTGTAATCAGCGGAGTATGGAAATAGAAGAATCCGCGTTCGTGGAAGAACTTGTGAATAGCAATCGCCATATTGTGACGGATACGGAACACAGCTCCAAAAGTATTGGTACGAGGACGCAAGTGAGCGATTTCACGAAGGAACTCCATAGAGTGTCCTTTTTTCTGAAGTGGATAAGTATTATCACAAACGCCCAGCACTTCAATCTCACGAGCCTGAATTTCGGCAGCCTGTCCGGCACCTACCGATTCCACCAATTCACCGTTTACACTGATACATGCACCGGTTGTAATCTGTTTCAGCATGTCTTCATCAAAGTTAGCCAAATCCACTACCACCTGTACATTATTTATAGTAGAACCATCATTCAGCGCGATAAAGTTTACCTGTTTGCTACCACGACGAGTACGCACCCAACCTTTCACATTGACCATTGCACCGAAATCACGGCGTTTCAAAAGGTCTACAATTTTTGTTCTACGAATTGTTTCCATTTGTCTGTTATTTAATGATTGAAATAAAACAACCCCACTACACTTCCCATCATTACGAACGCCAACGAAGAATCTGCAAAACCAACCAATGATCTACAGACTCTTCGTTACCGTTTTTCAATATAGTGAAATCATTTCATATATTAATAATTATTCAAAAGATCCCATACGAAGCATGTTCACTTCCTGCTCTGTCAGATAACGCCAATCGCCACGGCGCAAGCCCTTCTTAGTAAGTCCGGCAAAATATACGCGGTCCAGTTTAATGACGCGATAACCGAGCGATTCAAAGATACGGCGCACGATACGGTTCTTTCCTGAATGGATTTCGATACCCACCTGAGACTTGTCCGTATCAGAAGCATAACTGATAGCATCTGCATGAATTTCTCCATCATCCAGTGTGATACCCTGCACAATCTGATCCAAATCAGCCTTTGTTACATTCTTATCACAGTATACATGATAGATTTTCTTCTTCAGATATTTAGGATGAGTCAGTTTAGAAGCCAGATCACCATCGTTTGTCAGCAACAGCACACCAGTTGTGTTACGGTCCAGACGACCTACCGGATAGATACGTTCCTTGCAGGCACCCTTCACAAAATCCATCACAGTCTTACGTTCCTGCGGGTCATCCGAAGTAGTTACGCAGTCTTTCGGTTTGTTCAGCAACACATACACCTTACGCTCTACGCTTACCGGCTGGTCGTGGAACTTCACCTCATCCGTACGTTTAATCTTAGTACCCAATTCTGTAGCTACCACTCCATTTACAGAAACAACTCCTGCTGTAATGAATTCGTCTGCCTCACGGCGAGAGCAAATACCAGCATTAGCCAAGAACTTATTCAAACGGATCGGTTCGTTCGGATCAGTCAGAATATCCTTGTACTCAATCTGCTTCTTCATGCTATATTTTGCATTCGGATTGTAATCGGCAGTACGTGGGCGGAAATTACCCTGCTGACGACCATATCCCCCCTGCTGTCCGGGAGCAAAGCGCGGACGCGGCTGACGGTTTCCATAACCCTGCTGTTCGCCACCATTGTTAAAACGCGGACGATAAGCACGTTGTGCCTGGTCACCTCCTTCATTATTATTAAAGCGTGGATTATAAGAACGCTGCGGACGGTTACCATTGTTAAAGCGCGGATTATAAGAAGAACGCTCACCGTTTTCATTATTACCATAAGCCGGACGATTTCCGTAAGAGCGCTGCGGACGATTGTTACCGTAAGAACGCTGCGGACGGTCCTCATTATTATTATTGAAGCGAGGATTATAAGAAGAGCGATAAGGACGATCTCCATTCTCACGATTCGCACCATAAGAACGGCGGCCATAGCTGTTTCCACCTTCACTTCTGTTGTATTTGTTATATCCTTCTCTGTTGTAAGACTTGTAACCATCACGGTTATACTGGGTGTTTTCACCTCCGTCTTGTCTGTTTTCTCTTTCTGGCATCATAATTTCTTTTTCTTATATAATTAATATTAAACCCTCTCGGGCTGTTTTTTACATACCTGTATAGTTATGAGGAGTAATTGCACGTAATTCTTTCTTCACATCCTCGCTCACTTCCAGTGTTTCAATAAAATCTTTAATTGAAGCTTCATTGATAGCCTGATTAGTACGAGTCAGCGCTTTCAGTGCTTCATAAGGATGAGGATAAGCCTCACGGCGCAAAATAGTCTGTATAGCTTCGGCTACTACGCTCCAGCAGTTATCCAGATCTTCATAAATCTTATGTTCGTTCAGCAGCAGTTTGCCCAATCCTTTCAAAGAACTCTGAATAGCAATGATAGTATGTCCGAACGGCACACCGATGTTTCTCAATACTGTAGAGTCTGTCAGGTCGCGCTGCAAACGAGATACCGGCAACTTGCTTGACAAGTGTTCAAAGATTGCATTAGCCATACCCAAGTTTCCTTCTGCATTTTCAAAGTCAATCGGATTCACCTTGTGAGGCATTGCACTCGAACCTACTTCTCCGGCTTTAATCTTCTGTTTAAAGTATTCCATAGAAATATATTGCCAGAAGTCGCGGTTCATATCAATCATAATGGTATTGATACGCTTCATTGCATCGAAGATTGCTCCCAAGTTGTCGTAGTTGGAAATCTGGGTTGTATATTCTTCACGTTCCAATCCCAATTTTTCAGCCACGAAACGATTACCGAATGCTTTCCAGTCGAATTCTGGATAAGCCACATGATGTGCGTTATAGTTTCCGGTTGCACCACCAAATTTCGCGGTGATAGGACAAGCTTTCAATACAGCCAACTGACGGTTCAAGCGATATGCAAAAACCATAATTTCCTTACCCAGACGAGTCGGAGAAGCCGGCTGTCCGTGAGTTTTAGCCAACATCGGAATATTTGCCCATTCTTCTGCATATGCGGTAAGCTGAGCAATCAGTTTTTCGATTTGAGGATAATACACTTCTTCCAGTGCATCCTTGATTGACAAAGGCACTGAAGTATTGTTGATATCCTGTGAAGTCAGGCCAAAGTGGATAAACTCCTTATAAGCCTCCAGTCCTCCCAGTTTATCAAACTGTTCCTTGATGAAATACTCAACCGCTTTTACATCATGATTGGTTACACTCTCAATCTCCTTGATACGTCCGGCATCTGCTTCCGAGAAATTACGATAGATGTCACGCAAAGACTCAAAGCGAGCAGGATCCAATGATTTCAACTGCGGCAAAGGCAGTTCGCATAAAGTAATAAAATATTCAATTTCTACCTGCACACGATATTTAATCAGTGCATATTCTGAAAAATAAGCAGCCAAAGCTCCCGCTTTGCCTCTGTATCGCCCATCAATAGGTGATATAGCCGTGAGTAAATCAAGCTCCATTATAATACTTTACTTTACAAATTAAAATTCGGTATACAAAACTGCCTTTCATTTGCAGTCTATGAGGTTGCAAAAATAATGCTTTTTCCCGAGTTAACAGATCTAATACAGAAAACTTTAGTATTTATTTTACAATTATTTCCATTTGTTGTAATGAACCCGAGTTTCATCCCACTTATCCTTAGGAGTAAAAGAGCCGTCGGGATAGCCTACCGGTATGACGCACAACGGACTGATTTGCTCAGGCAACTGCAGGTATTTTTTCACAATTCCCATTCTGTCCTGATAAGGATAAGCCGCTGTCCATACAGTTCCCAAGCCCAGAGCCTTAGCAGAAAGAAGAATATTCTGAGCTGCTGCAGAGCAGTCCAGATACCAATATTCCGACTTGGTTGTATCAGCCGCCACTACTATGGCCATCGGAGCAGTAGCCAGCATCTTGGCATTCGACAAAGAAGCAGCCAGAGAATCCAGCAAAGCACGGTCGTTCACCACCACAAACTCCCAAGGCCGGCGATCCATTCCGCTGGGTGCAGCCATTGCCGCACGCAATATTTTATCCACCTTTTCCTGCTCTACCGCCTTTCCCTGCACATATTTACGCACACTGGTACGCTGTGCTATGGTTCGTAAAGCATCCACCGGTTGAGACTCCTGATTTTTCTGTTCAGACTGGCAGGAAACCGCCAGACACAAAGCCGCCGCAGCAGCAAACATAAGAATATTCTTTTTCATAGTCGTATATTTTACTCAATGGAATGTAAATATACGCATAATACTTCAATTATCCATTTATCCACAAGTTATTAACAAGTAGCACAAACCTGTTAATAACTAAAAATCCATTGTTTATCTGACACTTATAAAGTTATTAACCGATTTATCCACTCTACTTATCAACAAAAAAGTACACCCCTGTTAATAACTATATCAGATATCAACAGGGGTGAATCTATCAATTAGAAGTAGCATCAGAAGCCAACGGCATCCTATTTAGTCATTTTCATGATCCATGTCAATCAAGTTGTACTTCAAGTCAAACTTCAGCTCCCAGAAATTCGAGAGTCTTACTTCGTATTCATAGCGGTCTTTTTCAATGGACAATACATTTGCATCCGGATAATTGGTTTTTACATGATTACGGATTTGAGCCGGCACAACCTGCATAGGCACTGTGCTACGGCGGCATTTGATTTCTTTCCACTGACCATCTTTTTGGAAATCAATTTTATCGCCATTCAGGAACATCACGCTATATTCGGTATCGAACCAATCTTTTTCCATCTTGACAAAAGCAATTTTCAAATCCGGGAAATTCTGTTTTACAAACTGCTGAGCAGTCTGGGGCAGTTGCTCAAAAGTAATCGGCTTGTCATTATCTGCCATAGCTACTTGCATTGTCAACACACACATCAGTAAAAACATAAACTTTTTCATATCGCTTTTCATTTTTAAATTAATACTCGTTTTATTTTTCATACTGCAAACTAAAGCACCAATTCTGAAAAGAAATAGGAATAATCTACTTTTTCTCATCCTCATCAAAAATAAATTTGCTACTTTTGCACGGTTTTCAATAAAAAGGTACAAAGAATATGGAATTACCCAAAGATCCGATGATGCTGTTCAGCCTCATCAACATGAAGCTACGCGACTTCTACCCTTCACTTGACGCGTTGTGTGAAGATTTAAATGTCAGCAAAGAAGAAATTGTAAATCAATTGAAAGAAGCCGGATTTGAATACAATGCAGAAATGAATAAATTCTGGTAATCTTTCCTTTTTTTTTGCAAGACAAATGTGGAGTACCGGCTTTTCAAAGTGTTATTGAAAAGCCTTTTTTTATATCATATTTTCCCGATTTCGTTTTTTCCACCAACCGACACTTTGAGAAAAAATCTCCTTCCTGAGGGGAAAGGATGCTTTTCTTTACGAAAAGTTCTCTTAAATTCATGCTATTCAACATATTTCTCATACGGTTTCCTAATTAAAAAAGAACTGGTATCACAAGGTTTTTCTTCTTGTATCGTTGGGTAACGCAACTTGTATCGTCGGGCAACGTGACCCGTCGCGTACGCTCACGCGATCAGTCGCATAAAAACTCCCTTCAGCACCCCACTTTTTATACTTTTATTAACAATTCATATCACAAACCCAGCCTTTAATCTATACAATTTCAATTTAACACAATGTTTGTTTTTGCCCCAGTTGCCATCATATAAAAAGAATATCCCCCTATTTTCCTACATGAAAACACAAAAATACGAGCGAAGCTATCTTTTTTCAATTTCACCAACTTCCAAAAACGCCCTTCTTTTTCACCAGCCTCGCATCCGAGGACAAATAACGCCATATACAAGCCTCTGATTTGACATTTTGAAATTTCCATTTCTCCAGCTTTTCCCTTCGCACAACATTGACAATTTGTAATTTTTACCCCTAATCAGCAGAAAACAAAAAAAAGAGGAATCGCCGTCATTACACCGACCGGCAACCCCTCTCTCATATAAAGCCAACAAACACTTACCGATTATCCTTCGCACGTATTTCTACACGGCGAATCTTTCCACTGATTGTCTTAGGCAATTCGTCTACAAATTCAATCACACGAGGATATTTATACGGAGCTGTTACACGTTTTACATGATCTTGCAATTCCTTCACAAGTTCAGCCCCAGCACGTTCCTTATAATCTTTTGCCAATACGATAGTAGCCTTTACCACCTGTCCACGTATCTCATCGGGAACTCCAGTGATAGCACATTCTACCACAGCCGGATGAGTCATCAAGGCACTTTCTACTTCGAACGGGCCGATACGGTATCCAGAACTCTTGATTACATCGTCTGCACGACCGACAAACCAGTAATATCCGTCTTCATCACGCCAAGCCACGTCACCTGTATAATAAATACCATCGTGCCAAGCTTCACGGGTAAGCACTTCGTCCCGATAATATTCTTTAAACAAGCCCAATGGTTTTCCCTTATCTGTGCGCACTACAATCTGACCTTGTTCTCCGTCCTCTGCCGAACGGCCGTCCGGTGTCAGCAAATCAATGTCATACTGCGGATTTGGTACACCCATACTTCCCGGTTTCGGTTCCATCCACGGGAAAGTGGCCAAAGTCAAAGCTGTTTCCGTCTGTCCGAAACCTTCCATCAGGCGAATACCGGTAATCTTTTTGAATGTATCGTATACAGAATAGTTCAACGCCTCACCTGCTGTAGTACAATATTCCAATGAAGACAAATCGTATTTTGTAATATCCTCACGAATCAGAAAACGATAGATAGTAGGAGGTGCACACAGAGATGTGATATGATAATCCTGAATCTTCTGCAAGATATCGGCAGGAGTAAATTTCTCATGATCGTACACAAAGATATTCGCACCGGCAATCATCTGTCCATAAAGTTTTCCCCATACGGCTTTTCCCCATCCCGTATCGGCAATAGTCAGATGCAAACTGTTTTCGTGCAGATTATGCCAGAAACTTCCGGTTGCAATATGTCCCAACGGATACGTAAAGTCGTGAGCCACCATCTTAGGTTCTCCTGTTGTTCCCGAAGTAAAATACATCAGCGAAATATCGTCGTTTGTATTGACCTGTGCAGGACGTACAAAAGGATGCAATCATAA
>OGXG01001653.1_pt1 | contig 10807 bp, 10 predicted proteins | sample 1576251 | NCBI WGS metagenome assembly OGXG01 (sample SAMEA3541533, study PRJEB24748) | human gut metagenome | biome: human gut; feature: human-associated habitat; material: faeces | place: China | collected 2012
AAGTACATGGTCTTAAGGCTGTAGAAATTACGGAAAACCTCGTTGGTGCTGGTGCTCTCGGGGAGGATACGGCTATTGCTGACTGTGATGCGGTATTTACAAGATTACCTAATGTGCCATTATTCTTATTTACCGCTGACTGTGTAGGCGTTGGTATTTACGATGCTAAACATCATGCTATTGCGACTGTCCATGCGGGCTGGCGCGGAGCTATTGGTCATTTACCAGGCCTTACGATTGAGGCTATGAAAGAAACTTATGGCACTGAGTTCAAAGATTGTTATGTATATCTTGGACCTAGTATTGGACCTGAGTCTTTTGAAGTCGATGTAGAGCTAGGAAAACGCTTTGAATTAGCTTGGCGAGGCATGACAGAGCGAAACGCACACGAAGTTTGAGACCATCATCGCAACGGAACAGTTTGCCGCGGAAAGCGGATTTTCTGAGGGCGATGAATTGTGGGCGGTACAGCGTGTGCGTTATCTGGACGGAAAAGCACTGATTCTGGACATCAACTACTTTTTAAAGGAATTTGTACCCGGACTGACAGAGGAAATCGCATCCCATTCCATCTATGATTTTATTGAAAACGTGCTTGGAATGCAGATCATCACCAGCAAACGGCGCATCACGGTGGAACACGCAACTGCCCGTGATGAAAATCTGCTGGATATGGACGGCTATGATTGCGTGGCAGTGGTGGTAAACCAGACCTTCAACTCGGACGGGATGCTGTTCGAGTACACCCAGTCCCGGCATCAGCCGGACTATTTCTCTTTTCAGGACATTGCCACGCGGAAAAAGTGAGCGGCAGACACCCGGCGCAGGGGGATCCACCTGGGATTTTGCGCTGGGCCGGGGCTCCGGCAAAATGGGTTTTAGGGTGTCCCTTCAGCAAAGAACAAGAAGGATGGCCACAACGGTCATCCTTCTTGTTCTTTGCTGCCTCTATTTTGCGTAAAAAAATGCAAGTGACAATAGGCGCATAGCAAAAGCGATAGGGTAAAATCCGTCCCCACATAACTTCGCTAAATCAAAGTTTAGCGAAGGACAGGGGGAGGCTCCACACTTTTCCCGAGTTTTTATTATACTTCTTTCGGCTAAATCTCTTTACACCTTCAGCATCCTGTATCCAATGCCGATATGCGTCTGGATATACTGCGGCGAATCCGGCTCGGATTCCAGCTTTTTGCGCAGCGTAGCCATAAAAACACGCAGCGAGGCCACGTCATTGTCCCAGGAACTGCCCCAGACTTCGTGGGTGATATAAGTATGGGTCAGCACTTTGCCGCAATTCTTAGCCATGACGCAGAGCAGCCTGTACTCGATGGGCGTCAGGTGCAGTTCCTGCCCTTTCAAGGTGGCACAGCCAGCCGCAAAATCAATTTGCAGATCACCGTTGGTAAAAACCGAACAACCGGCGGCGTTTTGCAGCATCGAGATGCGGCGGAACGTTACCCGCAACCGCGCCAGCAGCTCCTCTACCGAGAACGGTTTCGTCAGGTAGTCGTCGGCGCCGCTGTCCAAGGCTTCGATTTTATCGCTGTCCTCGCTGCGGGCACTGATAACGATGATGGGCATCGCAGACCAACTGCGAATACGGCGAATCACCTCGATACCGTCCAGATCAGGCAGACCAAGATCCAACAGCATCACATCCGGTGCATGGATCGTTGCCTGTTGGAGTGCTTCGGACGCAGTAGCCGCCGCAATGTACTTGTAATCCTGCGTTTTCAGTGTCGTGGTAATCAGGTTGCGGATAGGCGCATCGTCCTCCACAACCAGAATCAAGGGTTTATTCATGCAAAGAAACCTCCCCAAGGGGCAGTGTAAAAGTAAAGATGCAGCCGTGCGGCTTATTGTCGGACAGTGTAATGGTGCCGCCGTGGGCTGCGATGATCGTGCGGCATAAGGCCAGTCCCAGCCCAAGGCTGCGGCGGCTGTCCGAAATGCGTTTTTCCCCGGTGGAGAACATTTCAAAGACCTTTTCTTTTGCTTCGTCGGGAATACCGGGGCCGTCATCGCTTACCCGAATTACGGCGCTTTCCCCCTGCGCCGCAGCGGAAAGGACAATGCGCGACCCGGCAGGCGTGTATTTGATGGCATTATCCACCAGATTGATCAGGACCTGCACAACCAGCTTGGCATCCATGTGCGCCAGCAGCAGATCATCGTCCATCTGTACAGTAATCGTGTGCTGCCCGCTGTGCCGGTTGGTATGGCGCAGGGCTTCTTCAAACACTTCACTTACTAACTCTGTAGAGATGGACAGATTCATCCGCCCATCCTCAATGCGGGAGATGGAAAGAATGTTCTCCACCAGATTGATGAGCCACATAGAGTCGTCGTAGATGTCCAGAAACGTTTGCTTGCGGGCGGGGTCGTCCATCTTCTCATAGTTGCTGATGAGGTTGGAGGCATTGCCGGAAATGGATGTCAGCGGGGTACGCAGGTCGTGGGAAATCGTGCGCAGCAAATCGGCGCGCAGCTGTTCATTCTTGGCACGGACGGCAGCGCGCTCTTTCTCCTCGGCATTGCGGATATTCTGAATCGCCAATGTGACCGTAATGATGGAAACGATCAGCATAATGGCAAAGGTGACAGGGTAGCCGCGCTCGTATGCGTGCAGCGTCAGGCGGGGCTCTGTAAAGCAAAAATTGAAAAGAAGCACGCTGGAAAACGAGCTTAAAAAGCCGTAGAAATAGCTTTTGGTAAAAAGCGAGGTCAGCAATGTCCCCAGAATATACACCGATATGATATTTTTGGTAAAAGAGAAATACCAGAAAATATTGCCGATGCCGGTTGCAGCGGTCAGAATCAGCACCGTGATCAAAAGATCCTTTGCCTGTCGGACGGCCTGCTCTTTCATTGTATCGGGAGATGGCTTTTTAATATTCACAGCAAATCCTCCCTTCTGAAGGGTATCATACCATATTTCGGGCGGCATTACCAGCGCCGGAAGCCTTCACGCCGCTCAAATTGTGCGCGGCGAACGCTGCGCCAGAACGCATCACACCGGATACCGATAAAAACAAGAAAAAGTCCTGCAGCCAGAAACAGCAAAATCAGCAGTGCCGTTCTCAAATGAACCACTTCCCTTGCAAACGATCAGATATGAAAGCACCGGCTCAGGGCCTTGCCCTCGCCCAGCACCAGCAATGTGCCGTCACCGGGCAGAACCGTGTCCGAGTCAATGTTGACGTCGGCAATCCCGTTGCGCTTGATGCCCAGAATGTTGATGCTGTATTTCTTGCGGATATTGATGTCGCCAACGGTCTTTCCGATCCACGCGGACGGCACAGATACTTCCAGAATGGCGTGGTCTTGGTCCAGCTCGATATAATCCAGCACATGGTCGGACCCATAGCGGATGGCCGCCCACTTGGCCAGCTGCTTTTCCGGGTAAAGCACCTCATCCGCACCGTTGCGCAGCAGGAATTTAGCCTGCACATCCCGTTCCGCACGGGAGACGACCATTTTTGCACCCAGCTCCTTCAGCAGGGAAGTGGTTTCGAGTGAGCTCTGAAAGTTTCCGCTGATCGCCACAATACAGACATCAAAATTGCGGACGCCCAACGCCTCCAAGAATTCCGCGTTGGTACTGTCGCCGATTTGGGCGTTGGTCACAATGCTCAGAACGGCGTTGACGCGGTCCTCGTTTTCGTCCACCGCCATGACCTCATGGCCGAGCTTGTTCAGCTCCTCTGCGATGTGGCGGCCAAATCGACCCAACCCGATCAGTAAAATAGATTTCATGGTATGTACCTTTCTTTATCCTACGGTGATGCGTTCCTGCGGCAGCCGTGCCGCGCTGCTTTTGCTGCCGGAGAGCGCTGCGTAAATCATAGTCAGTCCGCCGACGCGCCCAATGAACATCAAGAAAATTAAAATCCCCTGTGAGACGATTCCAAGATGCGGTGTCAACCCCAGAGACAGCCCTACGGTAGCAATGGCCGAGGTCGTTTCAAACAGACATTCGGACAGCGGCAGCGTCTCCACCGTGCTGATGACAAACGCTCCCGTCAGCGAAAGGACGAGATACAGTGTAAAAATAGCTGCGGCATCATGGACCGCTTTTTCTTCCATCCGCCGCCCGAACATTTCGGGGCTTTTCTGCCTGCGGAATACAGCAAACGCATTGGCGACAAGCACTGCCGCCGTTGTTGTCTTGATGCCGCCCGCCGTAGAACCCGGTGAACCGCCGATGAACATCAGCAGAATGGTAAGGCCGCGCCCGCTGCTGGACAGTGACGTATAGTCTGCCGTATTGAATCCCGCTGTCCGGGGCGTTACGGACTGGAACAGCGAGAGCAGCAGCCGCTCCCGCAGGGTGCTGCCTTTGAATTCAAAGCAGAAAAAGTATAGCGTTGGCAGCAAAATTAAGAGCGCTGTCGACGTCAGAATAACTTTGCTCTGCAGCCGATAGCGATGAAAGCAAAGCCGATTGCACCGCACGTCATCCCATGTCAGAAAGCCGATGCCGCCCACAACGATCAGGGCGGAAATCGTCAGGTTGATAACCGTGTCTGCGCGATATGCGGTCAGCGAGACAAAAGGCATGTCGGGGGTACCCATTAAATCAAAGCCCGCATTGCAGAAAGCGGAGACGGAATGAAAAACGGCTTTCCATATCCCGGAAACGCCGAAATCCCGGCAGAAAACCGGGAGCATACAAAGCGCGCCGATTCCTTCTATTATCAAAGAGGTACGGATCACAAAGCCTGTCAGCCGCACAATGCCGCCCACTTTGGGGGCGGACATAGCTTCCTGCATCCGCCCGCGCTGGGACAGGGAAATGCGCCGACCTGATAAAAGCGAGAAAGACGCGCCGACTGTGATCACACCCAAGCCGCCGATTTGGATCAGCACCATCAACACGGCCTGACCGAACGCTGACCAGTGAGAAGCCGTATCCCGCACAACCAGCCCTGTGACACAGACGGCGGAGGTTGCTGTGAATAATGCCTCATGGAAAGGGGTGACGGTGCGCTCCTGCGCAGAAATCGGCAGCATCAGAAGGGCCGCCCCGATAAGGATAACCGCTGCAAACATCAGAATTATGGACTGAAAGTAATTGAGCTTACAGGCTAAACGCCGATGAAATGGCAAGAGAAATCACACTCCAGCAGAATTTTCGTACAATACAGTATAGCGCCGCCCGTTTAAAGATGGTGTTAAGCTTTTCTGCCGGAATATTAAGATTGCGTTAAGATTGCATTGCACCCGATGCTTCGGAGATGATCGTGCATTGGCTGTTTCGTCTTTGCACGAAAAATTCGCCGTTTCCACAAGGAAACGGCGAACGATAAACGAATACTGTTTTTCTGTGTGCTTGACGGTGTGAACCTCAAAGCATTTTATGGCTTTACTTCGGTCTTTTTGGGGTCTTTTTGGGAGGAATGTGCAGCAGCCTCTCAAGACCCACTTATTTTCCAAGCACAACGGACAGCTTGATTTCCTTTTCCGTTTCGCTCAGGTCGAAATCGCCGCCGTCGGCGACGGTCACGCGCAGCTCATAGAGCACGCCGTCCGTCAGCTCGGTCACAGCCGCGCCGGTCTCATCGGTGATCGACCACAGCTCGGGGGCAACCTTTGCCAGCTTGCCGTCTGGACCATAGGCGTAGAGCGTCAAATCGGAGGCGCTGCCGGACAGGTTGTTCATGCGGAAGGCCACCGTGGTGTTGGGGTGCACATTGCGGATGGTTGCGGTATTGCGCCAGCTTGCAACCGTACCTTCGCCGCCGTCCTGTGCAAACTGTTCCTGCGCAAGCACATTTCTTGCCGCCTGATCGAGATCGACTTCGCGGTACGGAAGCTCGGGCAGGTAGACAAAGCGGTCCTGCAGGCGGAGCAGCTCCAGATAGCCGGTGGGGCAGTAGAGTGCATTTCCGCTGTTGCCGGTGTACATGCCAATGGCCATATTATTGTAGCCGTACTTGTTGGATACATCCATCGTAAAGACAGTCTCGCCGGTTGCAAAGTCGAGAATGATGTACTGCCACATACCCGTGGTCAGATCCTGCACATAGCCGTAGATATAGCCCGTTGCGGTGGAGAGCTTCATGATCGCGGTGTCGCTCAGATCATTTCGGGTCCAGATGCTCTTCATCTCGTAGCCGCTGTCGGTTTTCACGGTGTCCACGCGCTCGACGCCGGGGGCGATCATGGCATTGCCCTTCATCAGCCAGTTCTGGTCATAAATGTTGGCGTAGCTCTGGATCGAAGAATCGTTGTTGGGGTCGGCAAGGCCTGCGTTGCCCGCGCCGAACCAGTTGCAGACAATCGTGCTGACCGTGCCCGCGCCGTCATCGTAGACGATTGCAGAGTTCTCGATTGCCACCTGATAGCCATCGGGCAGATCATCAAGCACCGGCGTTTTTGCCACGACCTCGCCGGTCTTCATGTCGAGCGCAAGAAGATTCACGGGGTCTGCGTTGTCGGTGAACATCACAAGGTTCGGCGTCAGCGTCGGCGAGCAGCCGCCGCCCCACGCAAGACCGCCGCCGGTGGTCTTGTCGCCTTCACCGCTGACCTTCGCGCCGACGCTCTCATACGGCGTACACCAGACAGCCTCGACACCGTTGTTGGCGCGCAGCAGATAGCAATTCTTATTGGTCAGAATGACCGCGCCGTCCTTGGAGGCGGCAATGCCGTTCTCCGCGCCCTCGCCGGGCGTCAGCTCGTAGACGAAAACCGCCTTCGACAGGTCGGTCTGCTCACCGTTGAGGATCGCTTCGATTGCCGAGTGGGCGATATAGCCGAGAACGCCCTGCTGCTGGCGCTCGGGATAGATGCGGAAGCCGCCGGTGGCGAACCAGAGGTTCCCGTCGTAGTCAAATACCACGGAAAGAAGATTCTGCGTCAGCTCCTTGCCGAGCGCGGCCTCTGCCGCCGCCTTGATGTCGATGTCAAGCACCTTTTCAAACTCGGGAAGGACATTGCCCTCCTCGTCCGTTGCGCGGAGCATCAGTACATGGTTGTTGCTGGTCGGGCAGACGATACGGTTTTCAGCGTCCAGGAAGGTGTAGGAGCTTTGGATCAGGTAGCCGCCGCCGTCATGCTGCTTCGGGGAAAAATAACCGAGCGTCTTTGTCTCCTCCGCATTTAGATCGCGGATGGCGATGCCGCCGAGCAGCGGAACGACTGCATGGCCGTAGCTGTCAAAGTAAATGGCGGGCGATGCATTCGCGTTTGTCGTCTCATAGGAGACATGGATCTCCGGATAGATGCCGAGCGGCAGGATCTCGTCGGTTGAATCGGTGTTATAGCCGTCGTGATGGATGTTCGCATCACTCTTTGCCATGTAGGGGTTTTCCTCGACCTGCTTGGGCTGCAAGGCCTTCACGGGGAGTGCGTCGGATTCCGGCGCGGAAGGGGTCGTTTCCTCGGCAGGTGCGGCTGCGGCAGCCGGTGTTGCAGTGGCGGAAGGCGTCTGCGTGGCCTCCGCCGGTGCCTGTGCTCCGCTGCAGGCTGCCATCGACAGGGTCAATGCTCCTGCCAGCAGGAAACTGCCTGCAGTATAAATCGGGTTTCTCTTTTTCATCGGTGATCCTCCTTGCTGTGTTGGTTGTGATCCGCTCGGGGCGAAGCAGACGGTTGTTTTTCCTCTACCCATGCATAAAGCCCATGCCGGAATGCTTCTTCCGTTATCGGCTCCAGCAGAAAGTAGTCTACGCGCAGCCGGAACGCATGCAGGGAAAAATCCAGCTCGCTGCACCATATAATGCGCGTTTCCGGGAAAAGCGCCCGCAGGTGCTCCACTGCATTCAGCCCATCCACGCCCGGAAGGGAAATTACAGCGTTGGTCGGCGCATTTTTGCGCGCGACCTCAAAAAATACCTCCTGCCCGCGGTAGCAGTCCACCCTGGGAAACAGACCGTGCTCTGCGCAGAACCGTGAAAGCTGTTCTCTGTAAAAGGTCTCCTGCGTTTCGCTCTTTGTCAGCACGGCAATGTGGTACATAGCGCTCCGCCCCCTTTCTGCCGTCGTTGACTGTTTCTGCTTTCAGTATACGGAACGGTGCAGGCTTTTCAAGCCTTTTGGCACGAAAGCCCCAATTCCGGCACGAAATCGGGTTTTTCCGCTGTGCCGGTGCCGGACAGTTGTGGTATAATTAACATAGAATCTTTTCCGAAGGAGCCAGTCCGGCATGAGAATAGCAATTGTGGATGATCTTGAGACCGAGCGCGCGCAGCTGAAAACGCGCCTTGCGCGGCAGCTGCGCCTGTGCGGCGCCGAGGCGAAGCTATTGGAATTTGAAAGCGGCGAGAGCTTTCTCGCCGCAGAAAAAGAGCAGCGCTTTACCGCCGCGTTTCTGGATATTTACATGCACGGGATGAGCGGCATGGACGCTGCAAAGGAGCTGCGCAAAACGGACGCAGACTGCCTTCTGGTTTTTACCACGACCTCAACCGACCACGCGCTGGAGGGCTTTCAGGTCCGTGCGCTCCACTATCTCGTGAAGCCCTTTTCCGAGGAGGAGCTTTCCGCCCTGCTTGCCGAGATGCTTGCAAGACTCCCCCGCCCCGAGCCGGTCCTGACGGTGAAGGTCAGCGGCAGCGATGTCCGTCTTTGCTACCGGGACATTATCTCGGCAGAGCATTTTGCACATCTGATCAACATCCGCACGACTGCCCTGAAAACGCTGGTCACCCGCCAGAGCTTTAAGGTGTTCACCGAGCCTCTGAAAAAAGATCCCCGCTTTTTCGTCTGCGGCAGAGGCATGATCGTCAATTTAGAGCACGCCGCAGATTTTCGGGACGGTGCCTTCTGCATGACAGACGGCAGCAGCGTCTATGTCAGTCAGGAGCTTTTAAAGCCTGCCCGGCAGGCGTTTATGGAATTTCTGCTGCAAAGGGAGCGTATGAAATGAAGGATATTCTGCGTCCGGTTTTGGAGCTTCTCGTCGTACTCCCCGGCCTTTTGCTTGGATATTTCCCTGTAAAAACCTATCTGAAGCAGTCCCCCGGAAGGCTGGCCGCCTGGCTTTTTCCCTTGATGGCGTGCCTGTGCATCGGCAGCGGGCTTGCCTGCTATCGGCTTGGGGCTTCTACGTTCCTTGCCCTTGCGGGGGTCGCGCTGGCTGCGATCTGCCTGTATACCAGAACGCTTACCATCTCCCTCTGGAAATCCGGCACGATTGCGCTGTCCGTCTGCGCGGTGTTCGCGTGCGTGAACAGCCTCTCCCGTGCCGTCAGCGCCGCGATCATCCGGAATCTGCAGCTGCCGCCGGACGGACCGTGGCTCTGCCTGGGCGCCTGCGTGTTCTATAACGCCGTTTGCTGGGTCATTGTGCTGGCCGCGTATTATCCTGCGACACATACGGTGCGCGCGATGGTCGAGGACGACAATTTTGCGCAGACCTGGTATGTGTTCTGGGTCCTGCCGCTGGCGTTCATCCTTTTGAACCTTTTCATGATCCCGCGCTATCAGTCAACGCTCCAGACAGGCCGCGTACTGCAGGGCTATATTGTGCTGAGCAGTGCGCTTCTGGTCTTTATGTTCTGCTTCAATGCAGTTTTCCTGCTGATGGCAACCAGTCTCAACCGCAATGCGAAGCTGCAGCAGGAAAACCAGTTTCTTTCAATGCAGCAGCAGCGCTATGAAAACCTCAGGACCGCCATTGAGGAAGCGCGGCAGGCACGGCACGATATGCGCCACCAATTAAATCAAATTTCTGCGCTGGCCGAGGCAGGTGACCTGGAGAACCTGAAAAGCTACCTTGCAAAAACTGTCTCCCGCATCCCGAATCTTGATATGTGCTTCTGTGAAAACCGTGCGGCTGACAGTGTTGTCGGCTATTACTGCGCCATGGCAAAGCGCGATGAGATTCCCTTCCGCGCCAGACTCGACCTGCCGGAAACACTGCCGGTTGACGAGATCGATATGTGTCTCGTGCTTTCCAACCTGCTGGAAAATGCGCTGGAGGCAAGCCTTCGCACCGCACCGGGCAAGCGGCAGATCGAAATAACCGCTTGTGTTCACGCCGACCGGATTCTGCTGATCGAGGTTGAAAATGCGTTTGACGGCGAGGTCAACGAAAAGAACGGCGTTTTCCGCTCCTCCAAGCGGAGGGAAAACGGGATCGGTATCCAGTCCGTCACCCGTATTGCGGAGAAAACCGGCGGCACCAGTACCTTTACCCATCAGAACGGCACCTTCACCGCCAAGGTCATGCTCTGCGGATAAGAGAATATTCAGGGCATATCCTGACAACGCCCGGTACTACAAACCGCAGGGAGTGCGGGCGGCTGTCCCCTGCTTTTACGAAAGGAAAGGAGCAACACAATGGAGCAGCTCTTGCGCCAACGCGCAGAATCGATTTGGACAGCGGCCATCCGGTCCGTTTTGCCGGATGAGGCGGTGCGCCGCGCTTTGGAGCATTTTCAACCGCAGGGGCGTGTATTTCTCGTGGCGGCGGGAAAGGCCGCGTGGCAGATGGCCCACGCGGCGCTGGCCGTGCTGGGCTGTGTAGACGGCGGGATCGTCATCACAAAATACGGCCATGTCAGGGGGCCGCTGCCCGGCGTGACCTGCTGCGAGGCAGGGCATCCGGTGCCGGACGACAACAGCTTTGCGGCCACCCAGCGGGCGCTGGCGCTTGTCAGCGGTCTGCGGGCGGACGACACCGTGCTGTTTCTGCTCTCCGGCGGCGGCAGCGCGCTGTTTGAAAAACCGCTGCTGCCCGCTGAGGAGCTGCAGGCCATCACACAGGCGCTTTTGGCCTGCGGTGCGGATATTGTTGAGATCAACACGATCCGCAAGCGGCTGTCTGCCGTCAAGGGCGGGCGGTTCGCGCTGGCCTGTG
>OGXG01001654.1_pt1 | contig 10806 bp, 15 predicted proteins | sample 1576251 | NCBI WGS metagenome assembly OGXG01 (sample SAMEA3541533, study PRJEB24748) | human gut metagenome | biome: human gut; feature: human-associated habitat; material: faeces | place: China | collected 2012
TAAGTTCATTAATTCAAAGTTGAAATAATCACTTTCTACTTCAGGACCTTCAGCAATTTGATATCCCATACCTAAAAATAATTCTTCAAGTTGAGAAACAATGATTGATAAAGGATGCATTGTTCCTTGATCTAATTTATAACTTGGTAATGATAAATCAATAGTTTCACTATTGATTTTATCAATAATAGCTTGATGTTCTAAAACTTCTTTTTTATCTTCAACTGCTTTAGATAATTCTTGTTTAACTTTATTACTTGTTTGACCAAATGTTTTTCTTTGATCAGGGTCCATATTTTTCATCGATTTCATAGCTTCTTGAATAGGACCTTTTTTCCCTAAATAAAGAACACGAATATCATTTAATTCTTTTAAAGATGAACAAGCTTCAATTTTTTCTAAAGCTTCATCTTTAATCTTTAATAATTCATTTTCCACTTTATTTCCTCCTCAAACATAAAAAAACTCATTCCAATAGGAACGAGTTGATCGCGGTACCATCCTAATTCATGTTTAAAACATGCTCTTAATTAAACATTAACGCAGTCTCACGTCACTGATTAGGTGCTCTCCATGGTGAATTCAATAAATTATCTGTAGGAGTTTCCAGCTTCTCTCCCTCTCTTAAACAGCATCCTTTATTTACTAATCCATATCAACGATTTATATACCCCACTATTATATCAAATTTTCTTTACAAAACAAGTTCTTTCACAATACTTTCTAATTATATCTGATTCAAATTTCACAATACTTTCTAATTATATTTTTAAGTCTATCGATATAAAGATTACCGGCAAATATCTCTTAATTTTTTCCAACTGTTTCCAAACCCCATTTTTATTTTTATTTTATTAAAAATTGAAGAATCTAAGTTTTTATCCAATGTTTTAAATTCTTTATCCATTGATTTAATAAAAATTTGGATGTCCTTTTTTGGTAATAATTGTGAAAATATAACAGCAATTGAAAAAGCATCATTTGTTCCATATAAATAATTACCATTTTTACTAGGTATTGAAAATAAAGAAAAATTGGAAATATAAGAAGTAGATAAAGATTCTCTATATTTAAAGTCATAAAAACGTTCATCATGTGCACATAAATTTCTTGAAAGCGTTAAATTCTTTATGTATTTACTAAATTCTTCAGGATTTACATTGAATACTCTTGCAACATTATTTTTGTCACCAGGTTTCATATTTGAATAGAAATATGAAATTTCTCCTAAAGTTAAAATATTTACCAAAACCCATAATGGTACATAGCCATATGTAGACATATAATGTGTTATTTCTTTATTTTTATTCATTTGATTTGATAGCGATGTTTCCAATTTTCCTATTGTTGTTAACACTTTTTTAATTTTATTATTATCTTTCTTATTACAATTTTGATTATCTAAAATATCAAAATTACCTAATTTCAAATAATTGTCATGACCATATTTTTTTGAAAACTCATGCGCAATAACTGACTTAATTTGATGTTCAATTTTAAGTATAAACTTAAGATATATTAAACGTACATTCCTGTCAAATGTAAAAAGAGTATACAAATTTTCAAATTGAGTATTTGAAATAAATGTTTCATTATTTGAACTAGTTTGTATAAATGGATCTTTATAACCATTTATTACACTATAATAATTTTCACGTTCAAGTATTTTTTTACTTTTGCACCTTGCCCATTAATAGAAATATTCATATTTTTACTGCGAAGAATTTTTAGTTGTTGTCTTAAAGTAGTATATATTTTATTTGCCATATTTTAACCCCTTAGATATAAAAAAGGCCTTCGGACCCGTAGGCAACCGAAGGACGATCCATCAAAGATATTTTACAATTAGATATACTTTATGTCAAACCAATTTTAATATTAATCCCAATAAAGTTTGTAAAAATATCCTATATAAGGGAAACACTCTCCCCTATATAGGATACGCGTTATATTTTATTTGATACATATATAATATTAAAAAGGTTGAATATTTTAATTCATTAAAACAACAAGTTCTTTCACAATATCTTTTCATGATAAAGAGCTTTTAAAATACCATCCTGATCAAAATCATCTGTGATATAAGTTGCTTTTTCTTTTAAAACTTCTACAGCATTTCCCATCGCTATACCATGTCCTACTTCTCTAAACATCGCTTGATCATTATAACCATCGCCAAATGCATAAGCATTATCCTTATCAATATGGAAATAATCTAATAGATAGGCAATCGCACTGCCTTTATCAAATTCAATTGTTGAACAATCACAAGAACCCATTCCGCTATGATCATTAATAATTAAATCTTCTTTAAATATTTCAACCATTGTTTGATAATGTTCTTGACTTTGATAAAACATATCAAATGTATAAAAATCTCCTTCTAAAGAATCAACAAGATGTTCAATACCATATTCCTTTTCTAAATCAACTTCTTGTTTTTGATCCAAATGATATTTTAAAGCTTTCTCATCGCTAACAAACATCGCCCCTAGTTTTCCTTGATCAAGCTTATGTACATAATAATCTAATTGTTCCTTCGTAAATGCTCTACTATAAAGCTTCTTTCCTTCATAAAGAATATAGCGTCCATTACAGCTAATAATCCCACTTACAAGATTACCGAATAAACGACTTGCATAAAAAGGTGCTCTTCCCGTACAAATAAAAGTCTTATATCCTTTTTCTTTTAATAAATGCAGTGCTTTTAAATTTGATTCTGTAATAACACCATGTTGTCCTAGTGTCCCGTCAATGTCAAAAAATAATATCTTATCCATATCTATTCTCCTTGAAAATGATACATCATAACACTTCCTGCCACAGCCACATTTAATGATTCAATGGTTGTAATTGGAATATAGGCAATTTGATCACAAATGTCGATAATCTCTTTTTCCATCCCATTCCCTTCATTTCCTAAAACATAAGCCATTTTTTCTTGTTTTTTAATTTCATGAATAGGCCTTCCATTTTCTAAAGCACTGCCTACAACACAGACACCTTTTTCTTTTAAAGCAGGAATAATTTCTTTTAAATCCCCATAAAGACAAGAAAGATGGAAGTGTGCTCCTTGCATTGATCGCAGTAATTTATCATTATAAAGATCCACACATTCGTTAGATAAAATCACTTGATCTATGCCAAAAGCAAGTGCTGTACGAATAAGTGTTCCAATATTTCCAGGATCTTGTAGATAATCTAAAATCAAATATCTTTTTCCATCAACTAATTTCTTATCTTTTTGAATAAAACATCTTGCCATAATAGGTTGAGGTGTTTTAGTAAAAGCAAGTTTTTCCATAATTTCTTTAGATACCACTAAATTTTCTACACCTAAATCAACCGGTTCAGTTGAAATAATCAAATCTGTTTGTTTAGCTTTAATTGCTTCCTCTACTAAATGATTTGTTTCTACTAAATAATAATCTTTTCGATATTTCTTTTGTTTTAATTTTAATAATTCTTTAACCGTTTTATTTTGCATTGACGTAATCATATACCCACATCCTTTAATAATCTTTCTCTTTCTTTATAATCTGGCATTCTTTTTTCTATTTCATGATAGAATGCTTTTGAATGATTTGCTTCAAGAAAATGACAAAGTTCATGAACAATAACATAATCAATTAAAGCATAATCAATATGTGCTAATACTAAATTAAAGCACACTCTATTTTTTTGATAAAAACAAGCACCCCATCTTCTTTTCATTTTCTTAATTTGAATTTCAGGAAAAACATGATGAAAGCTCGTACTTAAATAAAAATCTATTCTTTCTTTTAAATAATTCATCAATTCTTGTTTTAAAAACATTTCAATGGTTGCTTGGATATTTTTTGAATAAACATAGATTTGACGATCATGAATGGCACATTTTTTGATATTCATATCTTTTAAAACAATTTGATATTTTTGATTAAACAAATAAACATAACCATCTTCTTGATAATTATATTTAGGAACATATCCTTTTATTTGTTCAAGTATTTCTTCTTGATGATTTCTAATCAATTTTTCTATTTCACTTTGAGGAAACAGCGGTGAACAACGAATCACCACTTCTCCTTTTTCTACTCTTAAATAACAATTCTTAATTCTTTTATAATGAATTTTATAAACAATTTCTTGTTGATCTAAAATAATTATTTTAGTTTCTACCATGTATATTTTTCTCCTTTTTGGGTCACTCTTTTTAAGGAGTGATAAAATGGATATTCGACAAGCTATATTTCAAAGACTACATGCTTGTTCAAGTAGTGAACTTAAAGAGATTATTGAAAGTGGTATTGCTTCTAAAGAAGAAACCGTCTTACCAGGGCTTGGTGTTCTTTTTGAAACTTATTATAATTCTTTAAGCTCAAAAGATGAATTACTTGACAGTCTTAGTCATTTATTAAAATAGACTCTTAGAGTCTATTTTTATATATTTGTTTCAATGAACGTAAAATCATAAATCCAAACATCAAATAAGCATCTATATAAAATAATGTTGGCAATTGAACAATTTGTATAATAACAAGTAAAATAGCCATGATTACATACATCATCCATGAGATTGAATAATTATGTTCATGATACATAAATTTTAATGTTTGATAATGATTTTCATCATACCAATCATTAATGATTTTAAACAATTCAAAAAGCAAATAATTAAAAATCCATAAAAGACAAAAATACATTAATGTAAAAATATTATTAAAAAAGATGTATGGTATTGTTGCTGGAAAGGATATTTGATAATAATTCGATAAATCCAAACTAAATGTAAAAAGTGTAATTAAAAAAGTCATGATTCCATTTCTTGCAAGATATAAAACAATAAAATCTTTTTTTAATTTTAAGTATCTTTCTTTATTCATACAAACCACCATTTTCCTTTGAAAAGTTTAATTTGAAAACATAACTTTTTTGACTTTGATCTTTTGATAAAATAATAACAACACTTAATTTTTTCTTTTTTAAAGATCCTTGATTTAAATCATGGTTATATGTTTGATAGATTTTTTGATTAACAATTTCTTTAGTCTTTCCATTTATTTTTTTAAATACAACATAATTCTTATCATTTTTATCATTTAATTTATTACTTTTTAAATAACGATATTCTAATGAAATATTTGGATATTTCTTCAATAAATCTTCATCTGTAGACGTTAAATACCCAAGCCTCATAAAATCATTACTGATACATGCATTTTCTACTTTAAATGTTTTTGAAGAACATGATAATTTTTCAACTTGTTTTAATTTTAAAGTATGTTGATAAACCGTCTTTTGATTACCATCTTTGATGATTAACTGAACATTTTTGATTTCTTTTATATTTTTTAAATCTTCCTTATTTTCTAAAGAATAACTTCCACCCTCTAAATATTTTAAAGAATAATCAATATGTTGTTTTCTATTTATTTGAATTATGACATCAATATCTTGTCCGTCTACAAGAGAATCGATTTTTCCTAAAACAAGTGTCCCATCTCCACAATGATAATTTGATTGATCTTTATAAAGCTCATAATCCTGTAAAGTAAAGCCTTGATGATTTAATGATAAAAAATAATCATAATACGTTTTTGTATTATATGTATGAAAAGAAAAATTATCATACATTGTTAGTAAAGAAACAAAAACGATTATCAGGCATAAACATGTAATAATTAAATTTGATTTATGTTTTTGATCCATATTTTCTCACCACAACTATTATACACAATAGTTTTGTTTTTACCAAATATGACATAATATGATATGATTTAAAAAAGGAGGATTTCTCATGGAAAAAGAAATATTATTAAAAGAAATAGAAAATACAAATCATTTAAATGATCTTTACCAATTATGGAATGAATTTAAAGCTTATCTTGAAAATCAACCAAGTTTATTGGAACTTGGTCAACTCTTTGGATTTAATTATCATCTTCAAGAAAAATTCAATCAATTAAGTCAACTTTTTATTCAAGAAAAGAAATATCAAGAAAGTATAGAATTTCATCAAGATTTTATGAATTATTTTAAAGATGATAAGTATCTTTGCCCTTTTTATAAAAACTTAGCTTTATCTTATTTTTATCAAGATAATGATCAAGGAATTTCATATTTTCAAGAATTACTTGAACGTTACCCTTATGATTATGAAATTATGGATGCTTATTTTTCGTGTATTTATAAACAAAATAACTTACAAGAATTAAAAAATATGATTCAAAAACATTTACCTCTATCTATCGAATATAATATTGAAACAGAAAATATTATTCATCATGTCATTGAGCTTTTTAAAGCAATAAATGAAGAAGAACTTGCTTTACAATATGCTCAAATTGAAAAGCAACAAAATGATTTTGGTAAGAAAAAACCAACAAAAGTCATCAAAGTGGGGCGTAATGATCCTTGTCCTTGTGGAAGTGGTAAAAAATATAAAAAATGTTGTGGTAAATAATGAAGAAGTTCTTTCTTATTTTCATACCGATCATTTTGATTCTTACTTACATTTTTTATCAAAATAATCTTTTACCTCATCCAAAATATACAAATGATGATTTTGGTATTCAAACTTATAAAAGCATAAATGATCAAGATCATGATGGTATTGACGATCAAAGTGATATTGTACAAAACGTTAGAAAATATATTGAAACTAAACCTCAATACAAAAGTAAGTATTATCAAGGTGGTTACCCAACAGACCATTATGGAGTATGTAGTGATGTTGTCGCTTTTGGCTTATTGAATGCAGGTTATGATCTACAAATTCTTGTAGATCAAGATATTAGAGAAAATCCTCAAAGTTATCAAGTTGAACATCCTGATAAAAATATTGATTTTCGGCGAGTAAGAAATTTAAATGTTTATTTTAAAAGACACGCCCTATCTTTGACACTCGATATTTATGATTTAGATAAATGGCAAGGTGGCGATATTGTTATCTTTAAAAAACATATTGGTATTGTATCAGATAAAAGAAATAGTAAAGGAATACCATTTATTATCCATCATGCTAATCCATATCAATTACATTATGAAGAAGATATATTAGAAAATAGAAATGATATTATAGGTCATTATAGAGTAAGTTAATGTAATTAAGAAAAAATTAATATAATTATAAGAAAAACTTAAAAAACAATCATTAAAAAACTGGTATAATGTATTTATCAGCTATAATGATTGTTTTTTAATAAGAATTGAGGTAATAATTTATGAAAAAAGAAACAAAGAAAAAAACTAAAAGAAAGATATTAATATTTGTTATTATTTTAGTATCCATTATTTTTATAAGAACTGAATATTATAATTATAAATTTAATCACCAATATAAGAGCGCAGAAGAGACTATAAATAATAAAAATATAGATAGTATTAATTATTTAGAGACTTTAGCAAATGAAAATCCAGATATTGCAAAGATTATGAAAAATAAAGATAGTTATCCTAAAATATTATTAGAAATGCTTTCTAGAAATCTTGATATGACTGACTATGTATTAAATTATTTAGATTATAAAGGACAAGTATTTTCTAATGATATAGGTAAAGTTACCAAAGGTAAATATCCATTACTACTTCAATATGATACTAGATGGGGATATGGAATGTATGGTGACGATGTTATTGCAATAAATGGCTGTGGACCAACATCTCTTGCTATGATAATCGCAGGTCTTACTGGTAGAAATGATAAAAAATTTTCTCATGCAGATATTTAGGGTCCTTATGATATTGCAACATACTCATATCAAAAAGGTTATTATACTGGTGGTACAAGCTGGAGTCTTTTTACTGAAGGAACCAGTAAATATGGAATTATAGGAACAGAAATACCATTATCAAAGGCTTCAATAATAAATGAATTAGAACAAAACCATCCCATTATTTGTAGTATGAAAAAAGGAGACTTTACAACGACAGGACATATAATTACAATTGTAGGAACAAAGAATAAACAATTTATCATAAATGATCCTAATAGTAGGGAAAGAAGCAATGAACTATGGAGTTATGAAACATTAGAACCTCAAATAAAAAATTTATGGTCGTTTAGACTAAAGTAAATTAAGATAAATATTTTAATAAAACCAAAAATTATACTTGCATATTGTAACCTGATAAGTTATAATATATTTGAGGTGTAAATTTGGTTATAAACGAGAGTACAGCATACAAGAGGGACTATAAAAAAATTATAATTAATAAGCATATGATAAAAGAAAAAGAAAAAATAGAAAATATAAAAAATATTATATTATCTAGTAATAATCTTCAAGAACTATTATGCAGCCCATATAAAGATATATATTATATTACTAAGAAAAGCGGTAATCTTAAAGAATATTATACCGCAAGAATAAACAGTAAATTGAGATTAATAATGAAACCAGAAGGAGAATATCCTTATAATAATTTAACAATTGATAAAATAGAATTCGTATCAATAGATGATAAACACTATGGGGAGGGATAATAATGCAAGGATTTGGAAGCATGTTAAAAGATTATTTAGAGTACTATAAAATATCACAAACTGATTTTGCAGAAAGATTAGGTATTTCTACTAAACATATGAATGAAATACTAAATGGTAAAACTAATATATCAGAAGAACTTATGTTAGGTATAAGCTTAATTACTGATATAGATGTTAATTTAATATTTTACGTAGAAACAAAAAAGAGAATATATGAATATTTAAATGAAAGGTTTAATAGCGAAAAAGAAATAAATAAATACTTAAATACTTTTTGCATAAAAGAAATGGCTAAGAAGAAATGGATAACATTAAAAGATAGTTCGTCATATACGCAAAATGCTATGGATTTACTTGATTATTTAGGTATAGCAAGTTTTGATAATGTTAGTAATTATCTTAATCATAAAATATTAAATAAGAAAAAAGAAGATGCTGATATTAATAAAATATATCTATGGATAAAAAGATGTGATAAGAAAATAGAAAAGATAAATATACCAGAATATTCAAGTAGTAACTTAACATTGTTATTAAAAGAATTAAAAATTATTAGAAACAAAAAATTCAATGAAGAAGAATTAATTAGACTATTTAACAAATATGGTATTTACCTAGTAATTGAAGATGCGCTAAATGGTACTAAAATAAGAGGCTGTACTATGGTAAAAAATAATAATCCGTGTATATATATAACTAGATATTTTAAAGAAAAGGCTAGTTTCTATTTTACTTTATATCATGAAATGGGACATATTAAAAGTGATTATAATAAATTAAAAAATAAAATAATGGTAAATAATGAAGAAACTAGTGAAAAAGAAATGGATAATTTTGCATTAAATCAAATGATACCAGACAATATTTGGAATAAAGTAAAAATAAATCCATTAGAAAGAGAAAAAATATGCAAAGATAATAATATTCCATTATGTTTCTTATATTCAAGGTTAGCATATGAAGGAATAATATCATATAAAAGTAAAGAGTATAATAATCATAAAGAAGTAATATAAATAGATAGTCCTAATACTAGGATTGTCTTTTTAATTAAAAAATGATATACTAAGTACATAAAGTAATAAGGAGAATATATATTATGAAGTTAGAGGAAATTATAGATATTAGTAAAACAGTAGGAAATAGTTTATTTAAAGATATTACTTATATATGGGAAGTATTACCTAAGATAGAAGATAATATTATAGATATAGGTAATTCTTTAGATAAAGATAAATATACTATGATTGAAGAAAATATATGGGTAGGTAATAATACTAAAATAGATAAATTATCTACGATAATAGCCCCCTGTATAATTGGAGAAAATACTGAAATAAGACCAGGAGCCTATTTAAGAGGAAATGTCATAATTGGAGATAACTGTGTAATAGGAAATAGTGTTGAAGTAAAAAACTCCATTATATTTGATAATAGTCAAATACCACACTTTAACTATGTTGGAGACTCTATACTTGGTTATCATTCTCATCTAGGTGCGGGAGTAATCCTAAGTAATTTAAAGAATGATGAGAGTAATATTGTAATTAGAGGTATAGATACAAATATGATTAAGTTAGGATCTATAATAGGTAATAATGTTAATATAGGTAGCAGTAGTGTATTATATCCAGGTACTATTATAGGATGTAATACAAGTATATATCCCTTAACAAGAGTACGAGGAATAATACCAAGTAATAGTATTATGAAAGATGAAAATAACATCATAGAGAAAGGATAAAGTATGAAAAAATTATTTGGAACAGATGGTATACGAGGTATAGCATATAAGAATATAACTAAAGAGTTAGTTATCAAAGTAGCAAATGCTATCGCCTATATATTTAATAAGAAAGATAACGGTATTAAAGTTATAATAGGAAATGATGGAAGAGAATCTGCTAACATGATATTAAGTACATTAAAAGAAGAACTATTATCATGTGGTATTTCAGTATTAGATGCCGGTTTAATACCAACACCAGGTATATCATATTTAGTAAAATATTATAATTATGATTTAGGTATTATGATTAGTGCTTCACATAATCCCCATGAATATAATGGTATCAAAATATTTGACAAAGAAGGTTATAAATTATCAGATGATGTTGAATCAAATATTGAAGACTTAATATTTGACAATATAAAATATTATAGTACTAAAAGAGGTATAATTTTAGATAATAGAGATGTAATAAAAGATTATGGTAATCATTTATTAGATTCATTAAATAAATATAATAATAATGTTAACTATAATAATTTAAATATAGGAATAGATGCCTCTAATGGAGCTTCTTCTAAAGTATGCGAATATATCTTTTCTAAAT
>OGXG01001655.1_pt1 | contig 10805 bp, 8 predicted proteins | sample 1576251 | NCBI WGS metagenome assembly OGXG01 (sample SAMEA3541533, study PRJEB24748) | human gut metagenome | biome: human gut; feature: human-associated habitat; material: faeces | place: China | collected 2012
AAGCTGGCTCTGACTGGTGGGTAGTCGTCGTCGTTGTCGTTGTCGTAGCAAGTTGCGGTGTTGTTGTTGAAATGATACTGGTTTCTGGTTGTTTTGTGGTTGCAGCGACTGTTGTTGTAGTAATGGCTGTCGTTGTTTCTGCTGCTGTTGTTATTTGACTCGTTTCCAATTTGCTTGTTGTTTCAAGTACTGTTGTTTGACTGCCCATAGCTGCCGTTGTTGTTGCGGCTGCTGTCGTTTGATTACTTTCTGTTGTTTCTGTTTCAGTTGTTGTGGTGATATCCGCAGAAACAGTTGTAGTAGTGGTTGTAGTCACATTATCCAACGAAATGGAGTCAAACCCATTCAAATTCGCATACATTGCACCAGCTGTTCTTTTATAAAAGCAGATAAAAAAGTTTTCTACCATAGAATACGTTCCCGTTTCCGCAGAATCTGTTTGATAACCGAATGCATAATCTCCGATTTGTGTAATTGTTTTCGGCAAGATAATACCTTCCAAGGACAGACAATCCAAAAATGCACCCGTCTGAACTTCCTGCACGCCATCGCCGAATGTAACTGCTTCCAACTGGTCACAAGACTGAAATGCATACTCTGAAATAACAGATGCACCGTTCAACATCACTTCTTTCAAAGAATTGGCATCATAACAAGCGTATGGCTCTATCGTTTCTACTGTTTCTGGAACGGTCAAAAATTGCAGCTGCATGGTATCTTGAAATGCATAGCTATCAATGGTCTTTACTGTTTCCGGAATGGTATAATCTGATTGTGAAATAGACGGCGGATAATAAATCAATGTTTCCTGGTCAGCTGTCATCAAAACACCATCGACTACCGTATAATATGGATTTTCGTCCGCAACTGTCACTTCTGACAGAGAAATACATCCAGAAAATGTATTTGCAGAAAGTTCAGAAATGGCTGCTGGCACATGAATTCTCTGCAAAGAACTGCAATTTTGAAAGGCATTGGCTTTGATTCTCTCTAAGGTATCCGGCAGCTGTATTTCCTGCAAAGCTGTACAATTTCTAAAAGTAGCGACAGAAATACCGGTCAATCCTTCTGATAAGGTCACTCGCTGCAATGCAATACAGTCTGAAAAGACAGAATCCGGCAAAGTCTGCACCCTTGATGGAACGACAACTTCTGACAAAGACTGACAGTTGGAAAATGCCATCATGCCAATTCGTTGCAGGTTTTCCGGCAGTGCCATTCGTTGAATAGCGGTGCAATTCATAAATGCACCATCTCCAATTTTCTGCAAATTCTCTGGCAATGTGATATCATACAATGCAGTACAATTAGAAAATGCCATTGCTCCAATCGAAATGACTGACTGTGGCAATTCAATTTTGGACAGGGAAGAACAATCTGCAAACGCTGCATCTGAAATTAAAAAAACCGTATCCGGAATATCTGTCACTTCTCCATAGCGTCCACTGGGGCAACGAATCAGAATGCTTTCGCTCTTATCCAGCAGCAGCCCATTTCTAACGCAATACGCTGGATTTTCTTCGGCAACAGTAAAAACCTGTAAGTTTGCACAATCATGAAACGCTATGCTGCCAATTTCAATCACACTGGCTGGAATCACAACTTCTGTCAATTCATCCTGCTTTACAAACGCATCATCTTCCACACGTGTGACCGGAAAGCCGTCAATCTCTGCGGGGATTTCTAAAACGCCCTCAATGATTCCAGTATAGCCAACAATTGTGACTTCATTTTCAGATGCCTGATACTGAAACTGCTCCCATTCCTGCACCTGTCCCAAGTTTCCCGTAATTGCTGTAGTTGTGGTTTCCAGACTCGAATCTTCTTCCAACGCAGCTGCACCATTCGGTATCACCAGCCAACCTTGTAACAATACCAATACAGATAATATACATGAAATTCCTTTTTCCAAAATTTTTTTCATAAAGCTTTCTCCCTTCACAAAAAAGCATCCCTTCTTTTTTTATTATACAGGATAAATGGGAAAATGTAAAGAAAAAATTGTAAATGTTCCGCTCTGAAAAGCAAGAAACGTGCCCGACAATCATTGTCGAACACGTTTCTCTTAGAGGAAAAAATGAGAAAAGAAATTATCCAACGTATGGGAGATCCTTAACATCTTCGAAACCCAGAACAAACCGCATCAAAGCAGATGTATCCTTTTCATCAATCGTTTCTGTTCCATCTTCCTGATTGCAGTTTGCATTTGCATGTGCAATCGGTGTCAAGGTAATCAGCTGTGCCAGATACTTATTCAAATAGATTGCATCTAACAGATCTACCTTTCCATCCGAATTGACATCCCCAACATTTTTACCCGGCAGAACGCTTCCGGAAGTTGTTGTAGTGGTTTCTTCGGTCATGGTCGTTGTTTCTTCTGTAACAGTCGTTTCTTCCGTTACGGTTGTTGTTTCTTCGGTTGCTGTCGTAGTTGTTTCTTCTGGCGTTGTAGTGGTTTCTTCCGGTGTGGTAGTCGTTTCTTCTGGTGTCGTTGTGGTTTCTTCGGTTGTGGTGGTAGTTTCTTCCGTTGTAGTCGTTGTTTCTGTGGTAGTGGTTGTGGTTTCGGTTGTGGTGGTAGTGGTAACTTCACCGCCGTTTGCAACTGCTACTTCATCCGGATATACAATTACTTCGTCGCCAATCTGTGCAACAACACTGCCGGTCTGATACTTGTCATATAAACCTGCTGCTGCTGCAACTAAGCCGACCTGATAGTCAATTGCAACTTCGTTGGAAGTGGCATCTGTTGCATTGTCTTTATAGGTCGTAAAGTCCGTGCTGGTCGGGCCGCCAACCAATGCACCATACAATACATGTCCATTGCTGGAGGAATACTTTCCATCCCAAGAGTTCCATTCATGCCAGTCATCGCTTACTTTCAAGTTCGATGCTGCACGGTGGTGCGGAGAGGTTGCAGAAACAGCATTATAGCCAACAACCAGACAAACATTTGCATTGTTGTCACCTAAAATATAGTTCATCTGCTTTTTTGCCCATTCGGTATAGTCTACGCCAGACTGTTCATATTTGGAAGTGACCAATGCACAGAACTGCATCAAAACATCATATCTTGCACTGCCCCAGCTGTTCATGACATAGAACTGATTTTGGTTTGCGTTGACTTTCTGCCCGATGTAGTTGGTTGCAAAGCTCCAGTTTCCAGTGATTTCAGCGTTGATGATGGCTGCACCCAACTGAGAATTTGCATAGCAATAATCCTGTGTCCAGTCGTTTTTAACTTGTGTATACTTGCTGTTTTCGGTCAGATATGGTTCTTCGCCAGTTGCCAGATACAGCCAGCCTGCTGCCCAGGAAATATCATCCTGTACATCCTTTGCACCGCCAGCATATGTATTCTGGTCATAAGTAATCGTACGGTATTTATCAGCAAAGTTATACAGGGCAACCGCATACTTCAAATCTTCTTCATTACCGAAGTTCAAATAGCTCTGTGCCAGAGAAGCGGCATACTGTGCGGCAATATCACTTGCGCCATCGGTGGTCGAGTAGGTTTCACTGCTGCCGTGATCCCACATTGCTTCCGGTGCAAACCACTTTGCATGGTCAGGTCCATCATCGCCAACTTCATAGATGAAAGATGTCACGGTATTGCCGGACAGCGTTGTGCATCTCTTAAAGAATTCGTTGAATTCATCGCTGATAACCTTGAAGTGTGCAGTCGTTCCGGTCTTCTGGAACTGGTCTTTGTATTCATAATATGCCCAGCCCAAGGTAGAAGCGGTAAATCCGGCAGTCTGTCCGCATTTAATTGCATCGCCGGCATCGTGGAAGCCGCCCAGTGCGACATCTCCGGTGTGGCAATTATCTCTCCAAGAGAATGCAGAAGTTCCCCCTACCTTGTCGCCGCACATATTTGCATCATAGAAATACAGCGAATATTGCAGCAATTTCGCATAGTTGTCCAGTTCCAAATCTGCTGCATTAGCAGAATAAGAACGCATTCCAACTGCGGTTGCACTCACTGCCATCACCGCTGCGGCAATTCCGGCAAATATCCGGTTTTTCTTTCCCTGTTTCTTCATGTTTTCTTCCATCCTTTCTGTTTTTCACATCGAATATGAATGACATTACTATAAGGATACCATAATTTATACAAAATGTCAAGGAGAATCATCACAAAAGTTGTATATCTTTTTATGTAAGTTCACGTTTAGATTTCCATTTATTAGCAATTGCGAATTGAATTCATTGACAAAGCACCTGCTGCATGGTATAATAACATCAGACAGCCGCTTTTGGCTGCACTTTATGGAAAAAAGGTGACGAGAGAACGATGTATCTTCCAAACTCCACAAAAGCAGCAGAATTTCTCTGCCACGAAGAAGTGATGCAGACGCTTGCTTATGCACAGGAAAACAAAAACAATCTTCCACTGATTCAGGAAATCTTAGCCAAAGCCCGCTTACAAAAAGGGTTGACCCATCGGGAAGCCTCTGTTTTGCTTGCCTGTCCATCGGAAACCGTCTGGGAAGAACTCTACCAATTAGCAGAAGCCATTAAACTGGACTACTACGGCAAGCGAATCGTATTATTTGCTCCGCTCTATCTTTCCAACTACTGCGTGAACAGCTGTGTTTACTGCCCGTATCATGCGAAAAACAAGCATATCTGCCGAAAAAAACTGACACAAGAGGAAATCAAACGAGAAGTCATTGCGTTGCAAGATATGGGACACAAACGGCTGGCTCTGGAGGCTGGAGAAGACCCCCTGCACAACCCCATTGAATACATTCTGGAATCCATTGACACCGTTTATCACATTCAGCACAAAAACGGAGCAATTCGCCGGGTCAATGTGAATATCGCTGCAACTACGGTGGAAAATTACCGGAAATTGCATGACGCTGGAATCGGAACATACATCTTGTTCCAAGAAACCTACCACAAAGAGCAATATGAAAAACTGCATCCATCTGGCCCAAAACACAATTATGATTACCACACCGAAGCCATGGACAGAGCCATGCAAGGTGGAATTGATGATGTTGGGCTGGGCGTTCTGTTCGGGCTGCAAACATATCCCTATGAACTTGCTGGCTTGTTGATGCATGCAGAACACTTAGAAGCAACTTATGGAGTAGGTCCACACACGATTAGTGTTCCCCGCATCAAGCATGCAGATGATATTGACCCGACTGCATTCGATAACAGCATTGACGATGAAACCTTTGCAAAAATCTGCACTGTTATTCGGATTGCTGTTCCATATACGGGTATGATTATGTCAACTCGAGAGGGAAAAGCGGTTCGGGAACGGGCGTTGCAGCTGGGGATTTCACAAGTGAGCGGTGCATCTTGCACCAGTGTTGGCGGATACGATACGCCAGAACCAGAGTCCGAAAATTCTGCTCAATTTGATGTCAGCGACCGCCGTACTTTAGATGAAGTTGTCCGCTGGCTGATGGAATTGGGATACATTCCCAGCTTTTGCACCGCCTGCTATCGGGCTGGCAGAACCGGCGACCGGTTCATGTCCCTCTGCAAGAGCGGTCAAATTCAAAACTGCTGCCACCCGAACGCCCTCATGACATTAAACGAATATTTGGAGGATTATGCAAAACCGGAAACTCGTGCCATCGGAAAAGCCCTGATTCAAAAGGAACTGCTGAACATTCCAAACGAAAAAGTACGGGCAATTGCAGCCGAACACATTACAGAAATGGCTGCTGGAAAACGAGATTTCCGCTTCTAATTCTACCGCACCTCAAAGACAAGGAGATGCACCATGAACACTGCAAAAAAATGGATCGCTGCTTTTTCGGCAGGATTATTTGCCCTTTCCGTCTGTCCGCTGCTCACTTCCGTGCAGGCTGCTAACGCTGACCGGAAACAAGTCTTACAGGATACCTATCAACAATGGAAGAAAACTTATGTGACCGAGGACACTTATGTTTCCTCTGGCAAACCACAGTATTATGTTTCCTATGAAGAAAATCGCTATGCTGGAGATGGTGTTTCTGTTCCAGTCACTGTTTCTGAAGCACACGGCTACGGTATGCTGATTACGGTTTGCATGGCGGACTATGATGCACAGGCAAAAGATACATTCGATGGAATGTACCGCTATTATCGGGCACATCTCAGCGATATTGGTGAAAATTTGATGTCCTGGCAGCAATGCGACAATGGTTCTTCTCTGATTGACGGGGCAACTGACGGAGCAATGCAGGGCGGAGATGCAGACTCTGCAACAGATGGCGATTTGGATATTGCCTATTCGCTGCTGTTGGCCGACCAGCGTTGGGGCTCTAGTGAGGAAACACCTTATCGGGAAACAGCTCTTGCCATGATTCAAGATATTATGGACTATGAAGTGAATCAAGAGGACTGGCTGTTGCAGCTGGGCGACTGGGTGCATGAATGTGACCCGAGCGATTCTTATTATTCCGCAACCCGTTCTTCTGACTTTATTCTGCAATATTTTCCAATCTTTGAAGCGGTTACCGGCGATGAACGCTGGGGAAAATTATATGATGGAACATGTGCAGTAATAGAAAGCATCACCGCTGAACAATCCACGGGACTGCTGCCGGATTTCATCGTAAAAAATGCAGCGGGGAAATTTGTTCCAGCTCCGGAAAACTTCTTGGAAGATGTCACAGATGGCACATATGCCTATAACAGCTGCCGGACTCCGTGGCGATTGGGAATGGATTTGCTCTACCCTTCCGAAAAGAGTGCAAATGATACTATAAAGACCGTTATTCACAAGCTGAACAGCTGGATTCAGACGGAAACCGATGGTGAACCGGAAAATATCGTTGCTGGATATAAACTGGATGGCACACCAACACAGGATTATGATGACCTCTGTTTCACTGCTCCGTTCTTGGTGGCTGCTGCCTGCGAAGATTCTGCATCTTCTTGGGAACAGGCATTATGGGACACGCTTGCCGACTATGGCACAGATGTTTATTTTGGTGACACCATCCGCATGCTTTGCATGATTTCTGTAACAGGAAACTGGCTTGTTCCGGATACTGCAACAAATTCCACAAAGGGCGATTTGGATGGAGATGGAACTGCCACGGTTTCCGATTTGGTTCTATTGAATCGGTATTTGCTGCGGTTGGAATCGCTCACCACAGAACAGGGCAATCGTGCCGACTGGAACGATGACCAACAAATCACCGTTGTAGATGCCATGCTGATGCGACGTTCATTATTATAAGGAGGATGCTCCATGGAAGCAGGTTTACATCAAACACCCAGTGCTGACCGCATTCACATTGCCTTTTTCGGCAGAAGAAATGCTGGAAAATCCAGCTTAGTGAATGCCATTACCAATCAAACCATGTCAATTGTGTCAGAAATTCAAGGAACAACGACTGACCCCGTTCGCAAGGCAATGGAACTGCTCCCGCTGGGGGCTGTCGTCATCATTGACACGCCGGGGCTAGATGACGAAGGAACTTTAGGCAGCCTGCGGATGCAAAAGACGAAGGAAATTTTGCACCGCACGGATTTGGCTGTCATTGTCATTAACAGCACCATTGGAAAGACAGAACTGGAAACGAAATTGGAAGCGGATTTGCAGCAACAGCAGATTCCCTTTTTAGAGGTCTACAATCAATGCGACTTGCAAATGCCGGAACAGCTGCCAGATGGAGCAATTGCAGTCAGTGCAAAAACTGGATTTCACATTTCGGAACTCAAAGAAAAAATGGCTGCCTGCTATCAGAAACAAGCACCAAAAGCAAGCCGTTCCCTGCTGGGAAATTTTGTCCAGCAGGACGACATCATTTTATTGGTCACACCGATTGATGAATCTGCTCCAAAGGGACGGATGATTCTGCCGCAGGTGCAGGCGATTCGCTCCATTTTAGATGAAGAAGCCATTTGTTTGGTTGTTCAGCCACAACAGTTGCAGCGAACGCTTTCGCTATTAAAACAGCCGCCAAAATTGGTTGTGACAGACAGCCAGGCATTTCAACAGGTCAACCAGATTGTTCCGCCGGAAATCGCCCTGACTTCATTTTCTATCTTATATGCACATTATCACGATGTACTGCAAAAGGCAGTGACTGCCGCCGCTACGCTGGAATGTTTGCAGAACCACGACCGTATTTTGATTGCTGAGGGCTGCACGCATCACCGACAGTGCAACGACATCGGAACGGTCAAGCTGCCGAACTGGATACAAGCATACACAGGAAAAACGCTGGATTTCACATGGACTTCTGGGAATACGTTTCCGGATGATTTAACCCCGTATCGGCTGATTGTTCACTGCGGCGGATGTATGTTGCAGCCACGTGTGATTCAATATCGAAAAGAGTTGGCGGCGAAAGCTGGCGTTCCGTTCACCAACTATGGAACATTGATTGCCTATGTACATGGGATTTTGCGGCGAAGCGTTTCGATTTTTCCGGAATTGCAAGAAAAAATGCCCCATCATATTCACGAAACAGATTGACATTTTTTCATAAATGTGGTATATTATATACAATGTCGGGATTTTCCTGCATATTACTTTTAAAAAGGAGCTAATACAATCATGGCAAAAAATTATTCACCGGAAATTGCAAAAGCAGTTGAAAATTTTTTGAGTGAAAATGGCTGGGGTTATGAACCTATTATCTAGTGAAAATTTTTGATAATCAAAGAGGAGAATTTATTATGAATGGTGAAGATTTTGAAAAATGTTGTAGACAATCGGCAGAGCGTAATGCTAAGTTTCAAGCTCATCTAGATAAAATTTATCAAGATGAACGGACACGTCTTGGATTGGATATTCCTGAGACTACCCAATATTCTTCGATATCAAATTCTAAATTGGATGATATTGAAAAAAGATTGGATAGATTAGAAAGAATGTTTAAACAAGTTGAAAAAACTAGTCCGTTTATAGTGGTAAGTGATCATAAAGTGAAACTTAAAAATGAAAATACTGTACCGGTTGTAATGACTGATGAGCAATTTAAAATTCTTCTTAATAGTATTTTAAGATAAATTTTAAAAGGCGTTTAAAATGCACTTTCTTTTTAGAAACATATTAATAGTTACTATACCAAAGGAAGTAACATTATATGTACGAAAGAGAATTCTTTCATGAATCTGTAGTTAAAGATATTGTTGATGTAATCACTTCTTTAAAAGATTATGATGAAGTACAATTTTTAACTAATTCTGCTAGTAAAAGAAGTTTCAAATCGTATGATGACGATGGACGCATCCAAACAGATATAAAATTGAACTGCAAATTTAGAAAAGCAGATATTGACATCACCATTAATGAAGATTCATTTCTTGTTTACCTCATTCTTCCCATGACAGCAGACAAAGAGGTTCAAAAAGAGATGGCAGAATTTCTGACTCGAATCAATTATGGCTTAGAATCATGTAATTTTGAAATAGACTTTTCTGATGGTGAAATTCGCTGCAAATGTTTTTGTAACTGTGCAGGCACTGTTCCAACTAATCAGCAAATCTCAAATTGTATTTTTTTAATACCGCAACCGTTAATAATTACGGAAATGGCATAGCAAAAATTCTGTTTGGCATTGGAACACCTGAAGAAGTCTATTTGGAATGCAAAAAAACACTTCAAGAAGAGAAAGAAACCAAGGATGAAAGCTTCCAAGATATCACTAAAGAAAAAGCCGTGTCCTATGAAGATTATGAAGATGATGATGGATACCATACAAATGATGTTTATTAAAAAGGAGTATATATAATTATGGCAAAAAATTATTCACCGGAAATTGCAAAAGCAGTAGAGGAATTTTTCACAAAAGAGGAATTGAACTATATCCCTTGCAACGAAAATGGTGTCATTCGCAGTGGAATGATGCTTTCTTCTCAGATTCACAGAGTGAATATTTACATGGACATCCGGAAAGACGGTTACAGCATGATTTCTGTTTTTCCGCTGCATGCAGAAGAAAAAGCTCGTCCGGCGATTGCTGAATTTCTGACACGGGCAAACTATGAAATCAACCTCGGCTGTTTTGATATGGACTTTGAAGACGGAGAAATCCGTTATAAGATGGCACAGTTCTGCGGTACAACCGTTCCGACTTATGAGCAGATTCAAAAGATTTTTTATGTTGCAATTACAACCATTAATCACTATGGAAATGGCATTGCAAAAACACTGCTGAGCCTTGGAACACCAAAGGAAAATTTAGCAGAATGCCATCAAGAACCGAAAAAACAGTAACATCTTGAAATCAACAGCATAAAAAAGTGGCTTGCAGATGAAAAACCTGCAAGCCATTTTTATGGTTTCCGATAACATGACAAATAAAAAGAGGCGAATCTTGAACGATTCGCCTCAAAGAAAAGATGCCGGCATCTACCGATTTTTCCAGGTCGTCACCGACCAAGTATCTTAGGCGTAAAGGAGCTTAACTTCCGTGTTCGGAATGGGAACGGGTGGAACCTCCTTGCTATCGACACCGGCTGCTTTAAAAAACAGAATTGAAATACTCACTGATGAAGTTTTTAGAGAACTGAAAAGACCAATCACAAAAGGAAAAGCAATCGACCGATTAGTACTTGCAAGCTAAACATGTCACCATGCTTACACTTTAAGCCTATCAACCTCGTAGTCTACAAGGGGTCTTATTCCGAAGAACGGATATCTTATCTTAAGGTCGGCTTCACGCTTAGATGCTTTCAGCGTTTATCCGTTCCGCACTTAGCTGCCCAGCCGTGCCACTGGCGTGACAACTGGTTCACCAGAGGTGCGTCCATCCCGGTCCTCTCGTACTAGGGACAGCTCCTTTCAAATATCCTACGCCCACGACAGATAGGGACCGAACTGTCTCACGACGTTCTGA
>OGXG01001659.1_pt1 | contig 10792 bp, 10 predicted proteins | sample 1576251 | NCBI WGS metagenome assembly OGXG01 (sample SAMEA3541533, study PRJEB24748) | human gut metagenome | biome: human gut; feature: human-associated habitat; material: faeces | place: China | collected 2012
GGCTTGCGGGCCTTGTCGGCTTTCACGAATCCGAGGACGGCTATATTGTCAGCTTTCCTGATACAGAAAACACGCAGTCGCTTATTAAAGACTACAAAGCGCGTCTGCGTGATTTAGAAAACAATATCTGGCAGTACTAAACTGCCACTGACTCTAAGGCGGGCTTCGACCCGCCTTTTCTTTATGCAAAATCATTCTTGCTTCTTCCTTTCTCCCGGTTTCGTTGTGATGAGCTGATAGACATCACTATACTCATTATTGTTTGTTAAGATCACCATCATCATTGATGGGTGTTGCTTACGGATTTTCAGCAACGTGGACATCTCTGTCTTATCGCTAAATATTATATCTGTAAATAATAGATCGATTGGGTGAAACCGCGTTGTGAGATTATGCAATGACGGGCAACATGATATTTTGTATTGTATGTGGTTTCGCTTAAAATATTGTTCGATAAACTTCGCAACATAGGAACGCAAAGAATCGTCCTCATGACAAATAGTTGTATTAAGCAAGTTTTACCTCTAAACAATTCTTCCGTGTGTTATTAGATTTTTGCGGTTATTGCGTGCAAATATAAAACATAGCCCCTCCACCGGGTGTATTGCGGGCTCCAATATGCAACGATTGTTGCTCTGCCAGACTTTTTGCAACAGAAAGCCCAAGCCCATAGTGGCCATTGGTCGTACGGCTGGGATCTGCGCGATAAAACCGTTCAAAAATCCGTGGTAAATCCTTTTCGGCAATACCCTGACCGTAATCATGTACCCCGATTTCCACTACATTATTTTTCAGGAGGTTACAACAAATTTCGATGGTGGTATCTTCCTTCGTGTGGGCAATCGCATTGGTAATAAAGATACTGCCTATCTGGGTAAGTGCTTCTTCGTTAGCCATGATTTCAGGGTATGACGCTTCTTCAATCTTGAGACGTAACGGATGACGTTGCTGTTTGGCATAGATCTGGTATTTTTCATAAAGCTGCAAGCAAAAGGTATCAGGTTCAATTGCTGTCAAAACCAGCTTGCGTTCTTGTCTATCTGAATTTGCCAGAAGCAATAAATCTTGTACCAAGTGACTCATCCGCAGAGCCTCGCTTTGCGTTGCATAAAACACTCCTGAAATTTCCGGAGAAGAAGGAATGTGCTTTTGCAGTACCTCCAGCCCAGCACGGATCGATGCTAGCGGCGTCTTTAGTTCGTGCCCTGCTGCTGCAACAAATTCTTTCTGCTGACGAACGGAATTCTCTACCGGTCTTAAAAGGCTCCGAATCAACCAGCTATTGATGACAGCCAAAATAATACATCCTAAGAGCAATAACACTCCGTAGAAAACTGCCTGATGCTGAATAAACAGCAGACGAACGCTCTGGCTTTGCAGAGCCAATATTTCAATTTGCGTTTTATCCTCGTGCCGAAAGTAGAATACATGGAAACGCCCTAAAGCAGTATTCCTTTCATCCTTTTTTGATGTCCACCCGTTTGAAGCCTGGGAGAGTTCATCCGTAGAAAGGCTATGCTCCGAGCGGAATATATTTTCCAATACGTCCGATGTAAGTCCTCCAGTCGGTTCGAAACGGAATAATGGCGTTCCATTTTCAAAAATGTATATGTTGCCATCCAAATTTTCTTCCAGTTCCTGCAAAGTACTCTGATCAACCTGCCGGGAGGAAAGTAGTTTGATTTGGTATGATTCTATCTGGTCACAAATCTGAGCGTCCAATGAGGCTTCATATCTGTTGCAGGAAAAAAAGAATGTGATTCCTAAACACAATGCCAAGATCAGCCCCGTGATGCCAGTATAAAGGAGAACCAGTTTTAGCCAAAGTTTTTTAATCATGGATGTTCTCCAATCGGTATCCGACACCCCGAATGGTCGTGATCGTCAGGCAGATACCAGCTTTTTTTAACTTTTTGCGTACAAAGTGGATATAGGTGTTCAGATTACTTTCTTCAATCTCAGTGTCATCGCCCCAAACCCGGGAAAGCAGTCGCTCTCTTGTAAACAACTGATGCGGGTATCGGAAAAACACTTCCAAGAGGTCCGCTTCCTTTTTTGATAGTTGACAGTGTCCTTTTGGCCCACATAGTTCCAGCTGATTACAGTCTAATGTTGCATCCTCGTAATGAATTTGGTTGCTTTCCTCCACAGCCATCGCTTGTGAGGGCCTGCGAAGTAATGCGTGGAGGCGAGCTACAAGTTCTCGCATGGCAAATGGCTTGGCCAAGTAATCGTCCGCACCAGCTTCCAGCCCATCCACTTTGTCGTCTAAGCCGCCCATAGCAGTCAGCATCAGCACCGGAGCTGATACTTTGGCTGCCCGGGCCTTTTTCAAAATCGTTAGGCCATCCATCGAAGGAAGCATCCGGTCCAGGCAACAAGCATCATAACAGTTATGAAGAAGAAGTTCCAAGCCTGTCTCGCCATCATGGCAAAAGTCTGAATCAATTCCAGCATCTTGCAAGCCCGCACGCATGATTTGGCAAAGATTTTTATCATCTTCTATTATCAAAATTCTCACGATGTTCATCTCCCTAGTTTATTATAACAAACCATTCTTTAATCAATATTTAAATAAGGGTGCTCATCTTAAATTTTGTTTTAACATTGATCTGTTATGATATATACAACCAAAAGCGAAAGGAGTCAACTGTATGAATCGCTTAATCAAGAGCACGGCACTGGGACTTTCGGTGTTGATGGGATGTTCTCTGTGCGCGTGTGGTGTAACGGATTCTTCACTGGGGCAGAAAACAGAAATCAATCCAGGGTTGTGGGTTGAAAAAGAGGTGGCTTTGGAGCCTGATCCGAGTGATATCCTTGCCCTCACAACCACCACTGATGGCCAACTCCTCTGTGCGACCGTCCAGTCAAACGGAGAGGCATCCCAGAAGGTTGATGTGCTTTCTTCTTCGGATGGCTACACATGGGACACCACGCCAGTTTATTCGGTGGAAGTGCCGGGGACTTGCATCGAAGCAAGCCTGACGGAAAGTGGCGTTCTTGTTCTGATCAGGACTGAAGATGAAGAACAGATTTGGTACGGAGCGAAAGAGACAGAATGTTCTCAAGTCCAACCTGCCGATTCTGAAGTAACTGACATCAACAACATTCAATTTGTCAACTCGGATTCTTTTTTGATGGCCGGACGGGATACCAATAACCAGTCCGTTGCAGCTATCTTTTCGCTTCGCGATGGCCGTATGGTTACGAAAGTTGGGGCCGGAACGGAATGGGGGGGATTTGCCCAACACGGGGATGAACTTGCCTTCATATCCGAAACGGGCAAACTATCGACTCTGAAGGCAAATGGTGAGATACAAGAAGGTAATGTCGAGGGACTCGAAAACATCATTGCTGCCTATTGTGATTCACAGGGAAATTACTATTATGCAGACAGCGAGGGAATTTACCGGGTTGCTGCTGGTGGAACCTTAAAAGAAGAAATCACTCCATCCAGCGGGTTTGCATTTTCGGTACAGGGAAAAGTAATCACAAATCTCGTTTACTTTCAAGACAGCTTTTTCTGTTTTGTCAAAGACACGTCTGACGATTCCGCACAACTTTATTCGTATACATTTGATCCTGACGCGACACCGTCAGAGCAGATTGAGCTCACTGTCTGGTCACTGTCCGATTCTCCCACTGTACGAAGAGTCCTTTCAGAATATCAGCAGCAACACAACGATATCGCCATACAGTATACAGTCGCCGGCAGCGATGATCTGGCAACCGAAGATGTACTGAAAGCATTAAATACAGAACTGCTTGCTGGGAGCGGTCCTGACCTAATCGTCTTTGATGGCATAGATGTTACACCTTATATCGAAAATGGCGTTCTGGCTGATTTAAACGAGTCGCTGCAGGAATTTTCAATCTTGGATTCGATTAAAAATGCTTTCTCCGTGGATGGAAAGACTTATATTGCTGCTGCACGGTATGCCATTCCATCTATTTGGGGAACCGCCGATGACATGGATCAAATTACAGATCTATCTTCCTTTATAGAGTTCGTAAAATCCTGCCCTCCGCGTGATGACTACAATTTGTCCGACAATGCTTATTATACAGCCCTTCCAGAGGAAGACAAATATGCGGTTTCGTTTATGACGCCTCAGGAAATCCTCCAGTTCTTGATGAGCACCTCTGCTTCCGAATTGATTACGGATAACACACTGAATCAAGAGCAACTGCAACAACTGTTCCAAGCCATCGAATCTATCGGCACTTACTACAACATGGCTTCTTATCGCACGGAGCAGGAGGACGATTCGATTGTCTATTCCGACGGCGGAGACTCCATCACCATTTCCGGTGCTTCACGCGAAGTCATTAACAAACGAGCAAGGATTGGACGGAATCTGATTGATTCTCCTGCGTTCCTGGGCTGGATCACTAAAAATTGGGAAGGTCAGGCACCTGAATTAAAATCCGCACCGGGCCTTTGTGAAAGGGCTTATTCTCCGAAGGTCTTACTTGGAATAAATGCTAGTAGCCCAAATCAGGAAGCTGCAAAGGATTTGTTGAAAGCGTTCTTTGCTTCGGATATCCAAAATACGGTTGTTGGAGATGGCCTGCCCGTTATTGAAAGCAGTTTGGATGCAAGAATTGACGCAGCTGTTGAAACATACGGTACAGATCGCGAAATGCTGGCTGATTTCCTCACAGGCGTAAAAACGCCTGTGATTGTTGATGAAGTAATCGCAGACAAATTGTTGCCGTACGCCGAGGCGTTGGCAAAAGGACAGCAAGATGCTGAATCGGCTACGCAGGCAGCAGAAAAAGATTTGCGCCTTTACTTGGCAGAACGTGGGTAATCGCAGTAGACCTTCTTTGCCTGTATTAGCGGTTCCGACATATTCAAATCTTCAACAGAGCTTTTCATACACATTTTAACTTGTTTATTAAGAACAGGAGAAACTCAAATGAAACGAAATCTGTTTTTGTTGGCCATTTTGCCGTTTTCCCTCGCTGTCGCCCTGTGCGCCTGCGGCTCTACTCCTGGGGAAAGTACGCCATCAGAAAAAACGCAGAGCTCCGTTTCACAGGCACAAACGGATTCCGCTGCAACAGGCAACGAAATTTCGATTGGCAACAATTTTTCGATTGAAGCCGGTACAGTTCTTTCGGATGGCTCTATTTATTTTGTGGGGCGTGAAGGTGCCGATGGCTTCTGTGCCTATGTCTCTACAGATGATGGGGACAGCTGGATAAAGGAAGAACTGCCCTGGGCCGACCAGACTGTTGTGGGAATCAAACTGCGTCCGGATGGCTTCATGCTGGGCATGCAGGGACAGCAGGTTGTTTATGCCGCCCGCGGCGAGGACCTTAAAACTGCGGATATTTCCGCGCTGGGAGCAATTGACGGAATTTCTGCCGTTTATCCTATTGATGGTGACACCTTTACCGTAACGGGTGGAAGAACGGAAACTTTCGTGAATGAGGATGGCCAAGAGCAGGAAACTATTCACCCCCTTCCCTTCGAGGATATGGTGTTGCAGTATGATGGCTCGTTGGTAACACAGTGGGGAGAAGGAATCGCTGCGGACCAAGCGGGGTATTACGCGTCAGATGGAGAAAAGCTGTACTATGTCGACTTTGAAACCAACGAGTGCCGTTCTTTGGATGGGGCAGGGCAAATCGATAGCTACGGAGTCTTAGCGACTATTAAGGGCTCATCTTTCTGCCGAAACGGCATTTTCTATTATGTGGACGATCAAGGCATCGTTGCCTACGATACCACCAACAATTCCGAATCACGGATTCTGACAGACACCCTTGCACCTTTTCTGCAGGATGATGTCAGCTGTGTCACATTGATCGTTACAGATCACCAAGCTATCGCTGTTGCAGCAGATCTGAACTCCGAGACGCAGACGGTATATCGCTATGAAATCTAAGCGCAAGCGGTTTGCCCGTCCCATCGAAAAGCTGCATTTCAAAAAGAATACATTTCGCCGAAAGGGGAAAAAAGCGTTCCAAGCATGGATGTTTTTGCTTCCCTCACTGATAGGAATTGGTGTTTTCCTCTTTGTTCCGTTTGGAGAAACTATCCGGCGCAGCTTCACAAACCCTTTGGGAACAAAATTCCTTGGTATGAAAAATTACCAATCCATTTTTTCAAATGATGCCTTTCGTTTGGCAGTAGCAAACACAGTGAGATTTATCCTGGTCTGCATTCCGCTACTTCTCGTAACCAGCTTGATTTTCGCTCTTTTGATACGGAAAATCCTGCCCAAAGGGGAAAAGCTGCAAACAGCTTGCCTATTGCCTATGGCAATTCCGGTTGCCAGCATCTCTTTACTATGGAAAGCTCTTTTCACACAGAACGGTATTTTGAACAATCTTTTGTCCTTTTGGGGAGTACCGGAAATTTCTTTCCTTGATAGCAGTGCGGCTTTCGGGGTACTTGTAGGTACTTACCTTTGGCGGAACATCGGATACGATATGATTCTTTGGCTGGCCGGTTTGGATGCGATTCCTGCCAGCATGTATGAAGCAGCCGAAGTTGACGGCGCAAACAGCTGGCAAATTTTCTGGAAAATCACCTTGCCAAATTTACCGTCTACCATGGGGCTTATCACAATCCTCAGTATTTTGAACACGTTCAAGGTATATCGGGAAGCCTACCTAGTGGCAGGAAATTACCCGGATGACGGTATTTATCTCTTGCAGCATTTGTTTAACAACTGGTTTTCTTCTTTGGATCTTGGTCGATTGTCGGCAGCGGCTGTTGTTGTTGCCCTTGCGCTGCTTCTGGTAATTCTGCCATTTTTGAAAATGTTGCGGGAGGGTTCCGAGTGAAAAAGCGTAAAAAGGCCGTTCGTCTTCCTTATCTGGTATTGGTACCCTTTGCCGCATCTGTGCGCCTGGTGATTTGGATGATCTTTTCTGGTGCGCTTATGAGTACCGATGAAGCAACGCAGAGCCTTGGCGGAATTTTCGATGGGACTTCTGCGGTGCATTGGCCGTTGATTCCCAATTCGCCCACCTTACAGCCATTGATCGAAGTCCTATTGGATACACCAGAATTCTTTGTTATGTTTTGGAATACCTGTATCCTCACATTTCCGCAATTGATTGGGCAATTTCTGTTTGCCAGTCCTGCTGCATGGGCGTTTTCTCGTTTTACTTTTCGAGGTCGAAATCTTCTTTTTACTATTTATACGATTCTGATGCTACTTCCGTTTCAAGTTCTCATGGTGCCTGATTATTTGGTTTTGGATCGGTTGGGACTCATGGATACAGTTTGGAGCATCATCTTGCCCGGTGCCGTTTCCACCTTTCCCGTCTTTATTATGAAAAAGGGGTTCGACGGTATTCCCGTTTCCGTTCTGGAAGCAGCCGAACTGGATGGTGCCGGTGCCATTACAACCTATATAAGAATTGGTCTTCCGCTTGGAATCCCTGGCATCCTGTCCGCATTGCTTTTATCTTTTATTGAAGCCTGGAATGCAATTGAACAACCGCTGGTGTTTTTGAAGAGCCAAAACCTTTGGCCCATGTCCCTGTTCCTCGCCAATATTACACAGGATGACATTGGAATTGCTATGGTGGCCAGTGTGTTTATGTTATTGCCCGTAATTCTGATCTTTCTGTTTGGGCAGAGATATTTGATTTTGGGAATCCAATCAAGTGGAGTAAAGGAGTGAACCGGATTTGAAATCAAGTCCAAAACAAACGGATTATCCTATTTACAGTGAGGGCAAGCTGTCCGAGCGCAAACAATTGTTCCACCTTTCACTTCGGAATCGCCTTCCCGCTCTGCGTCAGACTCCGATTTCGGAATCCGATACTGACTCACAGAACGATGAACGTCAAGCATTAAAAAGAATTGTCGTATTTTTTGCTGTCATGTTGATTCTGACTTTGGTTGCTAGGGGAACCAGCAGTGCAATTCGGCCAGTTGTAACTACACAGCAGGCAAAAGCTGGAACAATTAGTCAAAGCGTTCAGTCGTCCGGCTCTATCACAGCATCCAGTGTGCTTTCGGTATCCTTGCCTGAGGGCATCGTGCTCGACAACATTTTGGTAAAAGAAGGGCAGTCTGTCGTAGAGGGGCAAACACTTGCAACCTGTGACGTGGATGAACTTTCGACAAAGCTGGATCGCGCCAAGGCTTCTTTGCAGAAAAGTAAGGCGGAGTATAACCAACTTTTATCAAACGCAGTGCTGGATGATACGAGTGTTGCACGAACCCAGCAGGCTTTGCTCCGTGCCTATGAAGCAGATCAGAAAGCCTACGAGGAATTAGAAAAATTGCGAGCATCGGAAAATCCAGACCCGGAAGCAATCAGCACTGCTGAGCAAGCTGCCGATGATGCACATTGGGCAGCACAGCAGGCTGAGTATGATCGTAACAGTGCTTTAGCCTCCTATCAGGAGATGCAAAGACAGAACAATCTTTCTGCGCAGGTGAATCAGGCTTCCGCCGAAGATGTTGCCCTTGACATTAAGGATACACAAGCGGAAATTGAACAGTTGGAACAGCTTGTGAATCAGCAAGGAGTGATCTCCTCGCCCTTCTCAGGCGTTATTTCAAACGTCGAGGCCGAAGTTGGAACGGAAAGTACTCAAACATTCTGCACTATTTACGATACTTCAAAGGGATATCTTTTTGCTTGCGAACTCCCTGCTGCTCAGGCCAGTGATTGTCAAACCGGATTATCTGCTGTTATAAAACAGGGGGACCAGACTGAGACTGCTGCAATTACCGCGATTTCTGAAAATGCAGAGAATGATACAGTAGACATCACCATTCAATTAACCGCTACCGATTGGAAAGTTGGTCCTGCGGATGCAGAAATTGTTCTCAGTGAACAAGATTATGATCTTTGCCTGCCTAACACTGCAATCCATCAAGACAATCAAGGAGATTTTGTTTTCGCTGTTGAAGAAAAAAATACGGTTTTAGGCACCCAAAATGTTTTGGTTCGCATTCCAGTCACTGTTTTGGAGGTAGGTCAATCACAAACTTCCATCGAAGGTGCTATTTTGCCAGAAGACTCTATCGTTGTGCAAAGCACTCGTTCCCTTGAGGCAGGTTCTAAAGTGCGGGTGAAAAATGAAAATGCGTAAAGTATACAAAATCATGTTGCTTGCCGTCTTATTGTCGGTGGCACTATTTTGCCTTACAGGTGCTTATCGAGCAGCAGATCAAATACAGACAGCGTATGCGCCGTATAGCTTTCGATACAAGGAGGCATTTTCGTCTGATCAAATTCAATCAGCCCATAGGTTTCAAGCTGGTGAGGATGGCACACAGTATGCGATGACTCTCTGGAATGAAACAAAAGAAGTGCTGAAAACAGATTTGCACAGTATCGATGCTCAGGTGGTTTTTTATTCCGGCGATGCAGCAATTGTTTTTCCTGCCGTTTATATACAGGGATCAGCACCGGGTGCTGTCGATGTGAATGGCTGTGCTGTCAGTGAATCTATCGCCTTGGATTTGTTTGGCAGTACAGACATTGTTGGTCAAACTTTGCAAATAGGAGACCGTAATGTTCAGATTCGGGGAGTTTTTCAGGGACAGACAAATCTCGCCATTACAGCGGCACAAGAATCTGATATGTTGAAAAATGTAGAGCTTGTAGGCTCACCAGGTGGCGATTTACGAGAAATGGCTGTTGATTACGTCACCGCTGCAGGCTTGGGTACTCCCGATCAAATTTGTACTGGAAAAACCTGGGGCAACTTTTTTGTGGCACTGTGTTCTATCCCTCTTTTAGTCTCAGCACTATGGCTTTTGTTAGTAGGGTTTAGGATAAGTCTGCGTTTCCCATCATGGCTCCGCATTACCATCTGGTTTGCCGTCTTATTTGTGTTCGCACTACTTCTCCCTTATTTATTGGGTCAAATACCTTCTTGGCTGTTACCGGCTCAGTGGAGCAATCTTGGCTTTTGGCCGGATCTTGTGAATATCTTAAATGAGAGGCTTAACGAAACCCTGTCACTCGTTCCCACCACTCGGGATGTTTTCGCCAAAAGGCAGGCAATAGAGTTTACGTTGTGGTTACTCGCTTGCTTGGGAGCTTTAGGATTAAGCGTGCGGGTGTTAAAGCAAAGATGATTATTGTGGCGTTACATTTCCGGGAGGTCATGTAGAAAAAGGAGAATCCTTTACTGATGCTGTAATTCGCGAAGTGTTTGAGGAAACGGGATTAAGAATTTCTTCGCCTGCATTATGCGGAATAAAAGATTGGTCAAATGATGATGGTTCAAGATATATGGTTTTATTTTATAAAACTAACAAATTTGAGGGGAAATTGTCTGCATCTAATGAGGGTGAAGTTTATTGGACAGAAATAGAAGATATGAAAAAGGCTGATTTAGCGGATGGAATGGAAAAGGTGTTGGAAGTTTTTTGAAAGAAAATTTAAGTGAGTATTTTTTCTATAAAGAAAACAATAGATGGGTAGATGTATTGAAATAGACAACTTCCAGTTTGTAGCACAGTAGAGGGTCGCTTCGGCGGTCCTGTATTTTTGCAAATCATTGACTTACTCCTTCCTCACTTCATCTGGCTTGGTCGTCATCAAGCCGTAGAGCTTAGTATTTTTCGGGAAGCTATTGGTGAAAGGCACGATGTTGCCCGCGCAGCGAATCAGCCCGCAGCCCGCGGGGACGTTGGTGACGTAGCCAAGCTGGTTATCGGAAATATTCAGCAGCTTCGCCAGTTCCGCGCGGTCAGTAGCGCTCTGGTTCAGCATCACGAGAAACTCCGAGTTTGCCAGCATCAGGCGGGCGGTGTCGGAGCGCAGCAGCTCGTCCACATTCTGCGTCAGCCCGG
>OGXG01001660.1_pt1 | contig 10790 bp, 10 predicted proteins | sample 1576251 | NCBI WGS metagenome assembly OGXG01 (sample SAMEA3541533, study PRJEB24748) | human gut metagenome | biome: human gut; feature: human-associated habitat; material: faeces | place: China | collected 2012
GGGAGGTCATAATCGGTTTCTTAACCGCACCTTCGTATAAACTCATTTCTTTATAGTGATTAGTTTAATAGTGATTTTACTTCTCGATCTCTACTTCCGTACCGTTTATCAGACGTGCCTGTCCGGCCACTACCACCTGCGAGTTATCGGGCACACCGGATTTCAGCTCATACTCCGAGCCCATGCGTCTGCCTAACTCCACTTTGTTGTAGGACACTTTACCATCTTTATAAACGTACACATAGCGATCGCCGGAACCTGCCTGTTTCACAATAGCCAAGTCGGGTACTACGACGTTGTCCGCCGTACCGAAGTTCAAGGTAGCACGGGCAAACATTCCCGGACGTACACGCTGATCTTTGTTGTCCAACTTGATCTCGATCTGGAAAGTACGGGTAGTTGCGTCGATAGTCGGATAGATCAGGCTGATAGTTCCCTTGAACAGTTCGTCGCCATATACATCCAGCTTCACATCTACCGGTTCGCCTTTCTTCACCTTCGTGAAGTAGGTTTCAGACACATTGATCATCAGCTTGACCGGAGTGATCTGCTCTACTACCAGCACCGGACTTCCGCCATTATACATATCACCATTATCGTAATTACGGGCAGTGATTACTCCGTTGATCGGGCTCAACAGAAACGTATTCTCTACCAGATTATCATAAGCAGTTTGCTTCACATCGAGCTGCATCTTCGCAGCATCCCACTCTGATTTGGAAGCACCGCCTACCTTATAAAGTTCGTCGATACGATTAAATTCAATTTTCTGATTGTCCAGTTGCAGTTTCGTCTGTGTGAGGTTGGCTGCATCCATCTGCACCAGCTTCTGGCCTTTGGATACACGGTCGCCCACTTCTACCAGAATCCGGTCGATGCGGACAGGTGACGAAGGAGCAATGTTGTTCTTTACTTCAGCTTCTACCGTCGCTGTATAATCCTGTATCTGATCTACGGGACGGGCTGTTACATCAGCCACTTTTACTCTGGGCTTCTCGTCTTCCTGTTTCACAGCAGCCTTATCTTTTCCACCCGTACATGAGCTCATTACTACTGTCAATAGCAGAGCCACTAATTGGATACCTTTTTTCATATTCCTTAGTTGTAATTTTAGTTGTCTATCTTTATTGTTTTCCCAAAACCTGATCAAGGTCAGCCTTAGATACCAGGTAATCGTAGATTGATTGATTGTAAGTCAGTTGTGCCTGCGTCAGTGATACCTGCGAACTGTTAAGTTCGAGCACGGTTCCCTTACCTACCTCATAACGTTTTCCGGCAATCTGTACCGCTTTTTCAGCCTGCATCACGTTTTCTTTGTTGCTGACCACCTGCTCGGAACTGGCAGTCATATTGTTACGGTAGCTGACTACCTGCATATTCAGTTTTCTCTCCGTATCGATACGGTTCCAGTCAAGCTGGCGCATCTGGATGCGGGCCGATTTTACCTTCGTAAAGTTGCTCGCCCTATACAAAGGAATGCTCAGATTGAACATCAAAGACGAACTGTTGCTCCACGTATAATCAAAGAAATTGATGTTCGGATTATACAAAGACTGATATTGATAAGAGAAGCTCATCGACAAAGTAGGCATGAAGTTCGTTTTCAGCGACTTCACGTTCTTTTCGAGCAATTTCATATTCAGCTCGAACTGCTTCATCGTTGTATTGTTCTCCAGACTCATATCTTCTTCTTTCAACTGATTGGCAAACAGCATTGATTCGTAGTTTGTCAGATTATCGTCAGTCTTAATATCCACATCAGCCGTAATGCCCATCAACACTTTCAACTGGAGTTTTGCCAGCGTCACGGCATTGGCGGCAGAAATGACATTCGGCTTGATGCTGCGCATCTGTACTTCTGCGCTGATCTTGTCAAATTCGCTGACTGCACCTTGTTGATATTTGGCGTTCACGACATTGAAATTATCTTCTGCCAACTTATAGCTGCCTTGAAGCACTTCATAACTATCTTGTGCAAGCATCAGCTGATAATAAGCCTTGGTTACCTGATTGATCAAATCCAGTTCGGAAGCACGCGACTTCTCCACTGCCAGTTCGATATCCGTCTTTGTCATTGACATGGCCCGGTAGACTGCCGGTGCAAACAAAGGCAGGTTAATGCTCAGTCCGGCATTGGCGGTATTCGTACCATCCTGCCCCATCTTGAACGACATATCGTTCAGTTTCATTTCAGCCGCTTTGATCGTGTGATCCAGTGATCCGTTTAGGCTTGCTTCGGGTAACAGGCTCTGCCACGCTTCCTTACTTGCAACTTTCTTTAAGGCAATTTCTTCTGCCGCCACCTTTATCGTAGGATTCTCATCCAACGCTATTTCCAGGGCTTTGTCCAGCGTCAATGTCAGCGTATTCTGCGTTGTCTGCTCCGTCTGAGCCTTTGCAAAGCCAAACGCACAGAGAGCCATTGCCGTCAGAAGCATTTTCTTGCCTGTCAATCTTTTCAATCTGTTCATAAACTCGTTTCTATTTGATCCTTAATTGTTTGTCATCCGAACCTAGCTCCTATTGTTGCTCGACCCGGTTTTTACGATATTCTGATATAAATTCCTCTAAAACTTTGGCTCCTTTTTCCGTGGAAATGCCACGTATATAGGTAAACATGATGGATTCGTATACTTCTATAAAAGGATATTCGTTGCAAATGTCCGTATTCAACAGCACATCAAACTGCTCGCGCACCAACAGATTGACTATCTCAAAGTTGACATCCGCCCGAAAGATACCTTGCTCTACCCCCGACTTAAAGAAAGACATCGTCTTCTCCGAGTCACTTTCACTACGGTCTTTCATCATCGCATATACCTTCGGATATTTCTTGATATCCTCGAAGAAGCGCTTGTTGGTCTGATGAAAGATCTCGATGCTTTTCTGAAAGACAGCAAGTATCACCTCCAGCACATTGTTGGATTGCTCGTATATCTCCTGCAAGTATTTGTCTCTTTCAGCTTGCTTTTGCAGAATACACTCTTTCAATAATGATTCCTTATCTGCAAAAACCTCATAGAGCGTACGTTTGGAAATGCCCAATGCTGCCGCAATGTCATCCATCGTAATACACTTGATACCTTTCAAAGTAAAAGCTTCTGTCGCGGTCATTATAATCCGTTCTCTCAGCTCCGCCTTTTGGGACGCGTCTCTTCCATGCTCCATCATCACTCTTTTTAGATTTTGTTAGACTCAGTTTTCTATAAATTCACCATTTAAAGCGAAAAACGGAACAAAGATATATAGAAAACTCAATTAACAAATCAAGTTTCCTTTTATTTATAGCCCATTTGATAAATATTATCATTCATTAGAGGTATATGAAAACAAGTGTTAAGAGGAAATATAGAGCAAAAGTAAGGAATAGAGGTATATGAAGTAAAGTTTTATCGCTGTAAGAGGGAGAATAATCGGCAAATGCCGGATAAATACCGATAAGAATCGATCGTTTATCCGGCAATAACAGTCACCATTATTAACGAAAAGCGAAAAAGGAGGTTTAGTACTCTAACTTAGTCCTTTTTAAAAAAGCGACTGTTTTATGTATTTCTTTATACATCACGATGTCATCTTTCACAAAAGGCACTTCTTTCCGGTAGGCATGCAGGAAACTCTCCAGCAGCGGAGACGTTTTCAGCGGACGGCGGAAATCGATGCCCTGCGCAGCATTCATCAGTTCGCAAAAGGGGTACCGTCAAGCAAGGATATGTTCCAGGTTGTCCATCACTTTATAAAGTTTGGTTGCGGCATTGGCTCCCATACTTACATGATCTTCCTGCCCGTTGGACGAAACGATGGAATCGCTCGATGCGGCATAACAGTACATTTTGTTCTGGCTGACCATAGACGCAGCAGCATATTGGGGAATCATAAAACCGGAATTCAGTCCCGGATTGGCTACCAAAAACTCCGGAAGTTCGCGAAGTCCCATAATCAATTGAGAGACACGGCGTTCGGAAATGTTTCCCAGTTCTGCCAAGGCAATAGCGAGAAAGTCATAGGAGATAGCCAACGGCTGACCGTGGAAATTTCCACCGGAAATGATTCTGTCTTCGTCAGGGAAGATCGTTGGATTGTCCGTGACGGAATTGATTTCGGTCAGCAGTACGGAGGAAACATAGCGGATAGCGTCTTTCGTAGCACCATGCACTTGCGGGATGCAACGGAAAGAGTAAGGATCCTGTACGTGCGCCTTGGGACGTTCGATCAGTTCGCTGCCTGCCAGCAGTTTACGGAAAGCCTCTCCTGTCTCGATCTGTCCGGGATGAGGGCGTATCTGCTGGATGCAATCCATAAACGGGTCGATGCGTCCGTCGAAGGCTTCAAGAGAAAGAGCAGCTATCAGGTCGGCTTTCTTGGAAAGGCGGAAAGCTTTGAGAATGGCAAATACACCGTTGGCACTCATGAACTGGGTACCGTTGAGCAGTGCAAGCCCTTCCTTGCTCATGAGCCGGACGGGTTCCCAGCCAAATTCGTCGAGCACGCTGATTGCTTCGCATTTCTTTCCTTTATAGTTGACGTCGCCCACACCGATCAAAGGAAGGAACAGATTGGCTAATGGGGCGAGATCGCCGGAAGCTCCCAAGGAACCGCGATCATAGACGATGGGCAGTACGTCGTTATTGAAAAAGTCGAGGATACGCTGTACGGTGATTAGTTGCACGCCGCTATGTCCCAACGAGAGAGCGTGGGCTTTGAGTAACATCATCAGTTTGATGATGACAGGACGGATTTCTTCGCCTACACTGCAGGCATGGCTCTTTATCAGGTTTTCCTGCAAGGTTCCCAATTCGCCGGAAGAAATATTTTTAGTGCATAATGAGCCGAAGCCAGTGGTGATGCCATAAAGAGGTTCTTCGGAAGAAGCTATTTTATGGTCTAGATAATCACGGCATTTCTGAATGCGGAGCTTGGCTTCGGGAGCCAGTTCCAGCTTCAGATTCTCGTTGATGATCCGTTCGATGATTTCGAAGGTCAGTTCTCCGGAACCTATTTGATACACATTCTTGCTCATACACGTAAGTCTTGGTTGACGGCATCCAGTAATTCTTTCTCTTTCCGGCAAGCGGTTTGCTCCATCCGGTCCGCTTCGGCTTGCAATCCCAAGACAAATTCTTTGTCTTTGAGTACCCCCAGATTAATGCGGACATTCAGCAATGCCCCCAATACGGCGGATCGTGCCGCCATCATGGCTACACAAGCGTCTGTAATAGCGTTCCGATTCCCCAGACGGGCGATGTCTGCTATGACGGGCATCACTTCGAGTGCTTTTCGGGCAACTTCCATCGGAATGAGGGCGGCATGCCTGGTGGCTTCCTGAATGGCAGCGCTGCGGGCAGCTTTTTCTTCATCGGTAGCTTTGGGAAGTTTAAAACAGGCAAAAACTTCATCATAGGCTTCGGTCTGCAGGGCCTCTTCTTTTTTCTTTCCGACAATCATGCCAAGCATGATATCTGCGGAAGCCTGGGAAATTGCGCATCCGTCCCCGACAAATGCACCGTCTACGATCGTATCGCCATCGGTCTTTAATTTCAGGAAAATATCATCCCCACAGCTCGGGTTGACACCCTCAAGAACAATATCCGCATCCGGCAGATCATGCTTGAACTCCGGGCGCACGTTGTGCTCCGTTAAGATTTCATTATAAAAACTTCTATTTTCCATATCCCATTCGCTCCCTTATACTTGCGATGCTTGCTACAAATTGATCGGCTTCTTCTTCGGTATTGTAAAACATAAAGCTTGCCCGTGTGGCGGAACTGATACCCAGATAATTCAAAAGCGGCTGCGCACAATGATGTCCGGCACGCACGCAGATACCGTCGGCAATCAGGATCTCACTCACATCGTGCGGATGCACATCATCAATGGTAAATGTAAGAATTCCGGTGTGTTCTTCTGCCAGATCAGAACCCAGTACATGTACATGTGGGAGTTCTTTTAATCCGTCAAACGCACGCTTTGTCACGGCAAGTTCCCGCTCCTGCATCACGTCAAAGCCAACAGACTGTGCGTATTTTATGGCAGCATGCAGTGCTATGGCACCGGCAGCATTTACGGTTCCCGCCTCGAACTTATGCGGAAGTTCTGCGTATTTTGCACTCTCGCGGGTCACGGAGTCAATCATCTCTCCACCGGAAAGAAACGGCGGCATTTTCTTTAACAGTTTTTTCTTTCCATATAACACACCAATTCCCATCGGTCCGAAAATTTTATGTCCGGAAAATGCAAAGAAGTCTGCATCCAGATCCTGCACATTGACTGGCATATGCGGGGTGCTCTGTGCCCCGTCCACCACGATAATGGCATTTTTTTCATGTGCCATGGCTGCGATCTCTTTGACCGGGTTCACACGTCCGAGCACGTTAGAAATCTGTGTGATTGCTACGATTTTTGTCTTTTCCGTAATCTGTTCTTTTACCTGATCAAGATCCACCGATCCGTCCGGACGGCATTCGATAAACCGGAGTACCGCTCCTGTCTGCCGCGCAACCATCTGCCATGGCAGAAGATTGCTGTGATGTTCCATGATCGAAACGAGGATTTCATCCCCGGCATTTACATTGTTTAAACCATAGCTGTATGCCACAAGATTCATGCTCTCTGTGGTATTTCTGGTAAAGATGATTTCACGCGCGGATTTGGCTCCGATAAAATCACGCACGCCTTTTCTGGCATTTTCATACAGTTCGGTTGCTTCCACACTCAGTGGATAATTTCCACGCAGCGGATTTGCATTGTGTTTCAGGTAAAAATCGCGTTCTGCATCAATGACACACTGTGGACGCTGGGAAGTTGCCGCATTGTCGATATAGATCCATTCCCTGCCATCGACTGTATTTTCCCCGATTTCTGACAGCAGCGGAAAGTCCTTGCGATAATCGGTCATGCTACACCTCCCCAAGTTCTTCGTCAATCATTCTGGCAAAGCTGTCGTCTTTGATGATTCCTTTCAGGCGGTCAATGTTTGCTCTTGCCATAATATTTTCCGCGTGCTCTTTGTCGATTCCGCGGCTGGCAAAATAAAACATGGTATCCTCATCAAGTTCCCCAATCGTTGCACCGTGATTACCAACGACATTTTCCTCGGAGCATAAGATCACCGGAACGGTTTTATTCTCCACATCATCGCCAAGCATCAGTACATTTTCCAGCTCGTTTCCGACAGAATCGGAAGAGCCGGTCTTAAAATCAATCGTTCCACGGAAGATCTTCTTTGCACCGTCGCGCAGGGCACCGCCCACGTTGATCTCACTCTCTGTATGCTTTCCAAAGTGGTTGACCACTTCATTCATGTCGATGATATGTGTGTGCTGCCCGATATAGCCGATATCGCTCCTAAAGGTGCTTGCATCGCCGTTTAAGTTGATGGTCGTATCGGAATAGATATCTCCTTTTCCGAGATAAATCTGTACCAGCTCGATACGGGCGTTTTTTGCACATTCTCCCTCAATCTGATTGTACACAAGGGAATTTTCTGCTGTGTGCTGCAGCTGCACCAGACGCACCCGTGCATGTTCTTCCACCGAAAGGCTTGTCCTTACGGCAAGTTTTTCCTCTGTCTGATAATCCATAAACACGGTCACCTGCTTACCGGCCGGTGCTATGATATGGATCTTTTTGCTGCTGTATCTTCCCTCTCCGGTAATGGAAAAGCGTACCTCTTCGGTGCTTCCCGCTGTCACGGTTTCCTCCGGAAGTTCTGTTGTATGTTCTTTGTCCCACGGAAGCTTGGTCTCGTTGACATGTAACCAATACCAGGTCTTCGATGGAAGTTTATTGATTGTCATTTCTGTCATTGTTCTCCTCCTAACCTATGCTTCCCTTCATCTCCAGCCGGATCAGGTTGTTCATCTCAACCGCGTACTCAACCGGAAGTTCCTTGGATACGTTGTCTGCAAATCCGCTGACTAAAAGTGCCCGGGCATCTTCTTCCGTCATGCCTCGTGACATCAGGTAAAAGACGGCATCGTCGCTGATGCTTCCGATCTTTGCCTCATGTCCCACGGCTGCGTCTTTGGTACGGATGTCCATGGCCGGAATCGTATCCGAACGCGACTCGGAATCAAGCATCAGGGACTGACAGGATACTGCTGATTTTGATCCTTTGGCATCCTTTGCCACAACCACGCTGCTTCGGAAGGTACTGATTCCGCCGTCTTTGCTGATGGAACGGGTATTCATATAGGAGCTGGTGTTTGGTGCTGCGTGTACCACTTTGGCACCGGTATCCAGATTCTGTCCGTGTCCGGCGAATGTGACACCGGTGAATTCCATTTTGGCACCCTCCCCCTTTAAAACGCTCATCGGATACAGGCAGCCCACATGGGAACCAAACGATCCGGAAACCCACTCGATCGTTCCGCCTTCCTCAACGGAGGCACGCTTGGTATTCAGGTTGTACATATTCTTGGACCAGTTCTCGATGGTGGAATAACGAAGCTTTGCATTTTTTTTGACGAACAGCTCCACGCAGCCTGCATGCAGGTTTGCTACGTTATATTTCGGAGCAGAACATCCCTCGATGAAATGAAGGCTTGCGCCCTCGTCCACGATGATCAGTGTATGCTCAAACTGACCGGCTCCTTTGGCATTCAACCGGAAATAAGACTGCAGCGGAATGGACACGTGCACGCCCTTTGGCACATAGACGAACGAACCACCGGACCATACGGCTCCGTGCAGTGCTGCAAACTTATGGTCATGCGGAGTGACAAGTTTCATGAAATACTTGTGTACCATGTCCGCATATTCTCCTTTTAAGGCACTTTCCATATCGGTGTAGACAACGCCCTGTGCGGCAACCTCGTCTTTGACATTGTGATATACCAGCTCGGAATCGTACTGGGCACCGACACCGGCTAAGGATTTCCGCTCGGCCTGCGGGATTCCCAGACGCTCAAACGTCTCTTTGATGTCTTCCGGCACATCTTTCCAGGAACCCTGCATCTTTGTATTCGGGCGGACATACGTTGCAATGTGATCCATATCCAGTCCCTCAATGGACGGTCCCCAGTCCGGAACCGGCATCTCATTGTAAATCTGTAAGGACTCCAGTCGGAACTGCTGCATCCATGCCGGATCGCCCTTTTCTTTGGAAAGCTGCTCCACGATCTGTGGGGTCAGACCTTCTTTCATTCTGTATGCATCTTTTTCCTCATCGCGGATATCATAGATGCTGCGGTCGATATCTTCTACCTGACTCTTTTCTCTCATTTCGCACGCACCTTTCTTACTGTTCAAATTCCTCAAAACCGTTTTCGTTGATCTCATCTACTAAGGAAGCATCTCCGTTCTTTACGACTTTTCCTTCATCCATAACGTGGGTGACATCCACATGCAACGACTCTAAGATTCGTGTGCTATGGGTGATAATCAGAAGGCTTCCTTTGCATTTTTCTTTGTAAAGCTGGATGCCCTTTGATACGGTACGGACGGCATCCACATCCAGTCCGGAGTCGGTCTCGTCAAGGATTGCAAGCTTTGGCTCTAACATAAGCATCTGCAGAATTTCTGCTTTTTTCTTTTCACCACCGGAGAAGCCGACATTTAAATCACGTTCTGCATAGGACTCGTCCATGGAAAGAAGTTTCATGGTCTCGGTCAGTTTTTTCTTGAAATCCCACAGACGGACACGCTTTCCGGTCTTCTGCTCGAGTGCATTACGGATAAATGCGCTCAATGTCACCCCCGGAACTTCCAGCGGATTCTGGAAGGAGAGGAAGATTCCCTTTTTGGCACGCTCATTCACCGGCATCTCTGTGATGTCCTCTCCATCAAAGAAAATCTGTCCGGATGTGATTGCATATTTCGGATGCCCGGTGATGGCATAGCCCAGGGTGGATTTTCCGGTTCCGTTCGGTCCCATCAGAACATGCACTTCGTCTTTTCCAACTTCTAAATTTACTCCGTGTAATATTTCTTTATCTTCAACGTTTACATGCAGATCTTTGATCTCTAATAAGTTTTTTTCAGACATTTGTATTTCCTCCATATAAAACATGTTGTTTAACTTTCACAGGAATGTGTCTTCTGTGAAATCATATCCTCAAGGGTATGCTTCTCAAGGTAATCATTGATCACAGCTTCCAGTCCCTGCCAGAACGGAAGTGTGGTACACTCTGCGGTGCTCTCACACTTTTTTCCTCCTTCACACAGGCACGCGACCGGAGCTAAATTTCCTTCGATCAGTTGAAGGATCTCAATTACTTTATATTCCGACGGTTGTTTGATCAGACGGTAACCGCCACCCTTTCCGCTGGCACTCTCAAGCATCTTCCCTTTTGTCAGTATGGTCATAATACTTTCAAGATATTTCAGGGAAATGCCCTGCCTTGTGGCAATTTCTTTGACCGGAATGAATTCTCCGGAATTGTGCTGCGCAAGATCGACCATCACACGCAGTGCATATCTGCTTTTTGCGGATATCATCATATCGTTTTACCACCTCGTTTCATGAAATACGACCGCAGCGTATTCCGTGAGTTCTACGGTGTGATTATAAGCCTACTCCCCTACTATGTAAATAGGGAAATGTGGAAAATCATGTTTTTCTTCCAGTACAAATTGCTGTTTAACTGCGTGGTCTGGGATCTTTTGTTTTTCAGAGGGACGGATTTGCGGTGGATTGTTCTAAATATAAGTTTTTTCGATGCGACGGAAGAAGGGGGACATTCTCTTTCTCCAGAAAAATTTACAAGTCAGCGCCGATGTTGATTTCAGGTTAATTTGACAAAGGTTTTACTTTTATGCTATTAACGTTACATGATGGAACTACGGCGCAGTTG
>OGXG01001663.1_pt1 | contig 10786 bp, 7 predicted proteins | sample 1576251 | NCBI WGS metagenome assembly OGXG01 (sample SAMEA3541533, study PRJEB24748) | human gut metagenome | biome: human gut; feature: human-associated habitat; material: faeces | place: China | collected 2012
TGCTTCCGTCCAGCGGCATTCTTCCATACCGAAGACACTCTCGTAGTTGAGGATGCCTTCTTGAGCACGACGCCGCCCTGAGGCACGTCGGAGCCGCGGCGGCGGACCCATGCGCCCTCGCGCACGGGGGACTTGAAGCAGACGCCCTCGGGCGTCACCTCGACGTTTTCCTGGGGCACGACCGTGTCGGCACCCTCGGGCATCGGCGCGCCCGTGAAGATGCGCGCGACGCTGCCCTGCGCAAGCCTTGAGCCAACCTGACCGGCGGGAATGCGGTCGGAAACGGGCAGCACGACGGGATGATCTTCGGACGCCTCAGCCAGCTCGGCCGCTCTGACCGCGTAGCCGTCCATCTGGGAGTTGTCCCATCCGGGAACGGCGATAGGGCTCACGATGTCTTCGGCGAGCACGCGGTGGGTTGAATAGAGGAGCGGAACGGTTTCCATTCCCTCGACGGGCACCGCCTTCTCCATGAGGCGGCGCAGGGCTTCGGCGTAGGTGATCATAGGCTTACAAAAAAATCTGCAACGGCTGCAGGGTCGTTGATGTCGAGCCGCGGCACCCTTTCGTCCGGCTCCTCGAAGTCGGAGGCGACGGCCACCACGTCGTCATGCATGAGCGAGAGTCTCGGATTGGCCTCGCACGCCCTGCGTCGGACTTCAATTTTAGGGAATGCGCCCTCGTTTTTAAACCCCTCCACAAGGATGACGTCGACATCCGAAAATCTGGCAAGCAGCTCTTCAACCGACGGCTGTTCAGGCGTTTCAACGAGCATGGCCCATCTTCGGTCGCTGCGCACGGTCACCTGCGAGGCACCCGCCTCCCTGTAGCGCCAGCTGTCCTTGCCGGGCTTGTCCATGTCGAACCCGTGGTGCGCGTCCTTAAGCGCCGCGACCCGGAAACCGCGGCGGGTGAGTTCCGCCGCAACCCGGGTCGCAAGGGTCGTCTTGCCGCTTTCGGAAAAGCCGACGAACCCGACCGTTTTAGGCATCAGGGCGCTCCGTCAGCCTCTCGATCTCCTCTCGGACCGCCGCTTCACACGCAGGCGTCTGGACCTTGCGCAGCGGACGGCTGAAGAGGTCGGCCATGTCCTCGGGCGGCTCGACGGCAACGCCCGTGGCCTGCCTGACCATCCTCGGGAACTTGACGGCCTGAACCGTCTCGACGCAGAGCGTCTTGACGCCGACGGGATGGAGGTAGATGCCCGAGAAGAGCGCGTCGGCCGTGTGCGGGTCGACGTACGTGTCGTACTCGAGGTGCATCTGCTCGATGATCTCGAGGCGATTCGGATGGTTCGAGGAACCCGACACGACGCCCGACAGGCGGACCTTGCGGAATTCCTCGGCCGTGAGCGTGAATTCGCCCTTCGTCTTCAGATCCTCGGCAAGCTCCCTGACACGGGCGCCGTCGCGGCCGAGCACGTCGAAGAGGAAGCGCTCGAAGCTCGCGGCGCGCGAGATGTCAGTGGAGGGCGAGGACGTTGCGATCGTCTCGCTCGAGGGCTTCGGCGCATAGCGACCCGTGCGAAGGAACTCGTCCATCGCGTCGTTTTCGTTCGTGCAGACGATGAGGCGCATGATCGGAAGCCCCATCTTCTTGGCGACCCAGCACGCGTACGCATTGCCGAAGTTGCCGCCCGGCACCGCGAAGACGACCTCCTCGCCCACGCGTTCGACGGCCCTCAGATAGCCGTAGAAGTAGTAGACGATCTGCGGCACGATGCGGGCCCAGAGGACGGAGTTGATCGCGCCGAGGCCGTGGGCCTTCGCGTACTCGCGATCCTCGAGGATCGTGCGCACGATGTCCTGGCATTCGTCGAACGTGCCGTTGACCTCGATGTTGACGACGTTCGGATCTTGATTGGAATAAAGCTGCGCCGCCTGGAACTGGCTCATGCGGTCCTTCGGGGAAAGCATGACGACCTTGATGTTCTTGTGCCCGCCGAACGCGGCCTCGGCCGCAGCCCCCATGTCGCCCGTCGTGGCGCCGAGCAGCGTGCGCGGGCGCCCCTGGGCGAACGACGTGTCGAAGAGCCTCGACATGAACTGCAGGGCAATGTCGTCGAAGGCAAGCGTCGGACCGTTCGAAAGCTCGAGCAGGCCGATGTTAACCAGAATATCGATAGTACCAAAGTCTTCTTTAATCTGTTCAACAACTTTTGCAGTATCTTCAAAGCTGGCAGCATTTGAAGCGTAACCTTTAACCTTTACTCCCAATGCAGCAATTTCAGCTTCTGTATTCTTTCCGTTTTCATCAATTACCAAGTCTGTAAATGCAATATTTGCACCTTCGGCAGCAAATTTCATTGCAATAGCTTTACCGATACCACGAGCAGCACCTGTAACAATCGCTGTTTTTCCTGTTAATAATCCCATAATGATATTTATTTTAAAGATTAATATTATTCTTTTTTACATCCCAAAGCCCCAAATACGATTTTAGCTACATATCGCCAGCCAATCTCGTCTTCCAAATCTTCACCAATCTGACCGCGAATATAAGGCACCTCTATCCCTTTGATACAATAGTGCAAGATATCTGCTGTTATCTCCACATTATCGATATCAAAAATACCTTTCTCCTTACCTTCCTGCAACACATTTCGAAATAATTGTATTTCCTTTCTATCAAAGTTCTTACGCATTGCTTCTACCCGCCATATATCCCGAAAGAAATCCGCGCGAAGAGTTCCATTCCGAAATACAACCATTTTAACAATATCCAAGTGGGTAGTAATTAAATCAAGAATCTTCTGGTCAGGAGCAACCGATTGTTTTGCAGCCTTTTCCATTGAATCCGAAAGCATTTCCAATTCCGACTCCACAACAGCCATATAAATCTGATCCTTACTTTTAAAGTAAGTATACAGTGTGCGACGTCCCTTTTTAGAGGCTACCGCAATATCATTCATCGTTGTATCTTCTACCCCTTTTCTGGCAAAAAGTTGCCGGGCAACATCTACTAATTTGGCTCTTGTCTTTAATACTGTCATGCCTTCCTTCTATTGCACATATTTATAGAGTGTGAGCAAAAGTACAGTTTTTATTCCGACTACACAAATAATTAAGGTGGGAAAGGCGATTTAGGAAATAAAAGAAAGGAAGTAAAGCCTCAAATACATTTGAGCTTTACTTCCTTTCTTTATTTTTCAAGTCAATACTTTATCCCCCGATAAGCATCAACGTTCGTATTGCGGCATATCAGGATTGAAATCGAGAACAGTCTGTGGAATTGGCATAATATAACGCAAGTCGTTTGCAGGCAATGTCCATGTTTCACCATCAGCACTGTGAACGATATCTTTACGGAACCAGTCTTCACGATTCAGACGTTTCAAGTCAATCAAACGCGGAGCTCCCTGCATAGCAAACTCACGACGGCGTTCGTCGATTACCAGTCGAAGAGCCTCTGTACGATTTGGAGCATCTGTTTCCTCTACATAATGCACATTGTTTTTAATACGGGCATCACGCAATTGGTCAAGCAATTGCAAAGCCCGAGTAACAGAACCGATTCGCGCTTCACATTCTGCAGCTATTAAGTAAATTTCTGGAGTAGTAAACCCAGCATTCTGATTAATAAAAGGAGCATAAGTACTATATCCTTTAAATTTTTTCGGTGCGGCAGAAGGATTCATTGTAAAGTTGGCCTCATCGGTAGCGAAGAAAAGACGCAAACGCATATCTACTCCATCAGGAGCCAAATGACGTTTGAATGTTTCAATTAAATCTTCACTGGCTACAACATCCATGTAGAAACCAGAACCTGCTCCATTTAAGTTACGCATGAAGATATTCTCTACATTATCTACATCTTCCGGGAAAGTTTCATCCGGATTAGACTCCAGCACAATACGTCCCCATGTACTGTATGTAGTAGTATAAGGTTTCATATCCAGCAACTCATCATTCAGCTTAAGAGCTTCATTTGCGTTTTTCAATGCATTCTCGTAATCACCCATATAAAGGAACATACGTGCCTGAAATGCATAACCAATTGTACGGCTAGGATGATAAACATTGGTGGGTATTTCCGGCAAAAGCGGAGTGGCAGTCTGCAAGTCAGAAATAATCTGGTCATATACCTCTGCAACTGTATTGCGCACATACGAAGCTCCATCACCCACTACTTCACTCAACAAAATAGGTACTCCATAATCTGTACTTGCAGTTTTAGAGTCATAGTGGTTACCGAAAATATTAACCAGATTCAAGTATTCGAATGCACGACCTACAAGTGCTTCAGCATATTTTGCCTCTCTCTGTTCTTTAGTAGCATCAGGTACATTCAATATATTATTTGCTACTGCATTATATACATAGATATTTTCGTAAGCATTATTCCACAAAGGGTCAGAGTTTCCGGCAGTCAAAACCTGTCCGTGCTTGAATGTATAAAGATTACGCTCATGGTCGTTGCATCCGGAAAAATTAAAGTCAGTAAATTCTATCAACTTTCCTTCATCATTCTCATTCATGATTTCTCCGTTAGAAGTACGATAAAGGTCATCAGTCAAATAAGCAAGTACTGTATTCGATGAGCTCATCAGATAACTGCTATTCAACAGTTTAGAATAATCTTCGAATTTCTCGGGAATCGTATATCCCTTTGGCTTATTTCCCAGAAAATCGTCACAACTATGTAAAGACAAGAAACCAAGTCCAATAAACAAGTATTTAGATAGATTCATATTATATCTTAAATTCATGGTTATACATTAAAAATCAAGTGCTACACCAAAGGTGTAAGTAGCCGGGATATGTTGTCCTCGAGATGAAGCTGTTGCAACTTCCGGATCAAGGTGCTTTTTATTGGCAGCCCAGTAAAAAGCATTCTGAATCTGGAGGCTCAGACGCAATCCCTGGATACTCGCACTACGCAACCATTGTTTCGGGAATGTATATCCCAAGGTAATGTCACGCAATTTAATATAATCAGCTCGTTCAATATGTTTATCAGCATATTGCCACAATCCACTACAAGTTTTACCATTTTTATACTGGAAAGCCGGATTCATATCCGGATCGAGTTCATCACCCGGTTTTTGCCAGAAGTTCAAGCGGTCACGATCCATATTGCTGGCATAGTTCAATACAGGATACATGGTAAACTGATAGCTTGATGCCACATCACGCATTACGTTTCCTCCGTAATAAACAAACATCATGCTCAAGTCGAAATTCTTGTAAGCAAAACGAGTAGTAAGCGATGAAGAATAAGGAGCATTTGTTGTTCCTTTGTAAACCAAGTCTTTAGCCTCCAAATCGTTTACAGAATTAACAATTGTTCCGTCTGCTTTGTAGGCTGTCGGATTACCTTCACTGTCAAGACCGGCATATCTGATAGCAAAAATAGAACTCATTGGATAACCTTCACGATTCTGATAAGAACTGTACCAGCTAGACGCAGAAGTGCCTGAATTATCAATCTTTGTCAGTTTATTCTTGTTGTAGCTGAAAAGGAAATCAACGCCAAAACTGAAATCACGGGTACGTACAATTTCACTCTGCAAAGAAAATTCCACACCACGGTTCACCATAGAGCCATAGTTCAGCATCAGTGAAGACCATCCGAAAGTTGAATCGGTCAAGCGATTACCCAACAAATCACTGGTAGCCTTGTTATAAAATTCCACACTACCGTTCAAGCGGTTATCAAACAAATTAAAATCAACTCCCACATTCACCAGTTTAGTTTTCTCCCAGCGCAAGGTAGGATTTGGTGCACTTTTAACATATGCCTGATACTCATTGGTATAATAGTTGGTGCCATTATCAGCTACAATCATATACGGACCTGTATCCTTTGCTACGTTACCGTTGATACCATAAGTCAAACGTCCTGCCAAACGATCCAATACCCCCATGTTTTCCAATATAATGTGTTGTAAACCTACAGACCACAATGGTTTGTACTGATACTTAGGATCGGTACCAAATAAGTTTGACTGGTCGATACGGATACTTCCGGTAAGTGTTGTACGATGATCGTATGTATAAGATGCATTACCATAGAATGACACATAACGGTTATCATCAAACTCGAAACCATCAGTACCCAGACGATAAGAACTGAAATAGAAACTTCCGCTCGTTGACTGAGTACCACGAATACCTTGTCCCATAGCCAGTTCGTCGATTGCCTTCCATGAAAGCGAATTATCATCGTAACCATATTTAAAGAATTTGCTAGTCTGATTAACCACTTTACGACGCTCTGCACCGGCAATTACCTGAACAGAATGTTTTTTCAGGAAATCACGGCTAAAGTTAAGCTGTGCACGCAATGTATACGAATTGTCTTTATTCCAGTATTCACTCAAATTACCTCCTTCTGGAATATAATGAGTACGTGTACCATCGTTATTGATAACCGTAGCATCATTAATCATTTTTTTCACGCTGTAATGATCAACCGATCTATACTGTTTGGTATAACCATTAGTCATTTCAGTCTGATAGCGTAAATCGAAAGTCAATCCTTCAATAATTTTGAACGTTGCACCTACATTAATATTCCAATACTGCTGTTTATTCTGATAGTGAGCCGTATTCAGAGCCTCAGTCGGATAGAAAGTTTCATCGTACAATCCTACTTCCTTTAGACGATCTATTTCACGTTGCGATTTACCAGTCATATACCATTGTACAGGAGAACCATCTGCGTTACGAATCATACGGTATGATGGTCCACTAAACAAGTAACCGTATCCGGAGAAACCATTATCATAATCCTGCGATACGGTACTATTCAAGATACCCAAATCCACACGAAGCCACTTGAAGAAATCGAACTGATTCTTAAAGTTAAAACCATATCGATTGGTCTTCTGTTCTTTAGCATGAGGCAAATTCTGCTGGAAATTGGCAGAAAGAGCATACTTATAGATGTCAGAACCACCCGAAATAGAAAGGTTGTGCTGGTGTGTAGTATTCGAACGACGTACAAACTCATCCTTTATCTGGTCGTAACGATCACGATTACGATATACATCGAGTTCCTTTTCAAGTTCCGCATCAGTCAATTCTCCGGCTTCATGACGATACATCAAATCGTATACTTCATTGGTAAAGCTTGGACTAGTTGGGTCGTATGTATTATGATAATAATTGAATAATACTTTCTGCAAATCTACCAATTCGGCACTCGACATCAAGTTCATATAATCACGGTCTGGCAGCGGTTCAAACTTGATACTACCGTTGTAGCGCACTTTAGGCTTACCAAGTTCACCACTACGGGTAGTAATTACGATGACACCATTTGCCGACTGTGCTCCATAAATGGAGGCAGCCGAAGCATCCTTCAATACAGTCACATTGACAATATCAGACGGATTGATAGCATCCAGACTACCTTCGTAAGGAATACCATCTACTACATAAAGCGGAGTTGATGTGGCGTTCAGTGTTGAAATACCACGAATTTCCGGCGTAGATCCATTCATTTTCATACCAGCTACCAAACCCTCCATACGGTCAATGATATTGGTCTGCAATTTATCTGCCAAATCTTTTTGATTCACAATGGCAAACGAACCAGCTGCACGTTCCTTTGATATCGTCTGATAACCAGTAACAATAACCTCATCTATCAAATGAGTTTCCGGCTCCAATGAAACCGTATATTTAGCTTTACGCTCATTAATCAGAACTTCCTTATTTGCATAACCGATAAAAGAAACTACAATAGTAGCTCCTTTTTCTGCCTGGAGAGAGAAATTACCATCCATATCGGTAATTGTACCCACTGTAGTACCTTTTACAACAACATTTGCACCTGGTACAGGTTGTCCATTTTCATCAAGAACGACCCCTTTTACCCCAATTTTTGCCTGGTCTATAGCAATGACTTCATTTACTGAATTACCGGCTTCCAATTGAGAAGGTATCATCAGGGAACAAGCTGCTACGGCAAACCACACCCCATTCCACATTTTACTACTTTTGCCCATTTTCATAAACGAATCTTATCTTTAAATTAATGTTTTGGTTTCGGTTTCAACACATCAGGACGCATAGAATATCCTTTTTTCCCATATTTAGGAGCAGTCAGCAATACTGCCGGCACCTGAGTTTTATCTGGCAGATTACGAAGTAATTCTTCCAAAGCTGCCGCATACTCCTGATGAATATTAGCGTCATCACGATCTGTTTGATTATATGCGATATAACGTAAATACTCTACACTCTTATAGAACCATGTAGCTGGTACGGACTTATATCCACGAGGAACTCTAACTAAAAACTTCATACGCTGTATCAGTTCCTGTTGATCTACGGTCGGATCTGCAATCAGTGCATCCAATTCTACAGCAGCCTTATCATACTGTTTAGAATATACCAACTTACTCACTTCAATCATTTTACGGTTGAAAGCTTTTCCTTCAAAATCGCACATGCTATCCAACAGAGCTACATCGCCATACATTGTTTCTTTTACAAGTTTTGCATCTACCGCTTTTTTCCCAAATGTCTGACAGAACAACGAATATTCTTTCGAAACCTGTTGCACATATTTGTTATCCATACCACCGATCACATCAACAAACAAATCCCATATATTCTGATCTGTAAGCTTTGCTCCACCTGCAATCAATGCATCAAAAGCTTCCTCTACTGCCTTACGCTGATAAATTGAATGATTATAACGGATATAATCAATCAACAACTGTGGTTCTCTATTGCCTTTATTGTATTCTTCTATCAGATAAAAAGAACGTTGAGTTGGAGTCAGTGCAGCCTTTCCAGTCGCAATAAACTGCTCTTCTGTCTGGCGGCTGCTACTACGATGCACAGCTTCTCCTGTTGCCGGATCAATAAACACATAGGTTGGGAAAGAACGTACACCATACTTTTTAGCCAACTCGATACCTTCTCCATTTTCAGTATCAATTTTAGCCGAAACAAAATTAGCATTATAAAAAGCTCCGACTTCCGGCAATACAAACACCGTCTGAGCCATGTTCAAACAAGGTCCACACCATTGAGTATAAAAATCAACAAACACCAGTTTGTTTTCAGACTTCGCTTTAGCTAAAGTCTCTTGCCAAGTTCCATGAAAAAATGCGATTCCTTCAGCTCTCAACGGCAGAGCCATTACGACAAGCGTTAAAATAAATAACAAAAATCTCTTCTTACTACACATACAATTACACTATTTTAAATTTAATGGGCGCAAATTTAATACAATAGTTCGTTAAAAATTCGCCAAGCCTAAGCGGCTTTGGCAGTAAATAAAATGAGTTCTTTGAAAAGTTTGTCAATAACTTGCGGGTCTGGGCTAATCCCAAACACGCAAATAAATCGTTCAAGCATATAAGCATTGTGTATGAAAGACTTGCAGGAGGATATGGAATAGGTTATTCCGAGCCTCTTACATGCCGCTTTGGCCAAGTTGACAGCAGCAAGCGATGCATTGAAGTGAAAATCCAATTTCCTGAAGTCGGTAGACTGGCAGTTGGTGATTCCTGCATGCTGCTTGCCATCTCTAAAGCAAAATTCCAACTGGAACCTGGTTCTGTAATAATCCAGCACCTCGCGTCCATCCATGGAATCGTCTGTAGAGAAATAAAGTTGCCACTTGTCTGTTCTTCCGTCCATCGGATACCAGATGGCTAAGGAAACATACCTTTTGAAAGCTTTAGCATAAACCCTCAATCCGTATAGCTTTCCTTTGTTCACCTCGTATTCCTTGCACCGGGTCAAATCCAGATTGGCAAAGTCAATCCTGCCGTCAAACCACTTGGGATGACCACGTTTTCCTGTTTTCTTTTCCAATGTCGGATAGTACAGGACAACATCATTCCTAAAGCGGCTGATAACATGGAAACCGTTCTCACACATAGGCGTTACGAAAGTTTCCTTGGAAAAGAATGCGTCTGCAACCACCGTTTTGGATATGCTTTGCAGCTTGTCTTTTCTGCTGATAAGATAGCAGCTGTACCAGTCAACAAGGTTCTTGTCCATATTATCCAAGGTCTTACAATCCGGTGTCTGAATGGAACCTAAAGTCATGCACCTATTTTTTGTCGAATTTCTAAAATATTTATAAACTTGTTACCTGTCCACACGCTGCTATCCCGAAATATACTATGCGAAGTGTATTACTGAGAACAAATTGAACAGTAACATAAACCCGGCTATAATGCACTTCACAGAAAGAATATCATGCACCTGTCAATTAGAGTTCGATTTCCTGTCTGCATCCTTCCGGTACAATGATAATACCATTTTCTGTATCTTTCACTATGCTTCCACCAGTAACATCGACTATTTCATGAATATTTCTCAGCAGATAGGTCATACCTCCATTTTCTGCTGAAGCTTCCAGAGTGAGTTTATTTCCCTCTCTTACAGCTTTTACTGTAAAAGCTGTCTCTCCTTTACGCGTCACTACCTCACAGGATGCAGTTTCATTTACTTCATAAACCTGAATCTGTACATCTTTCTCCAGTTCATAATCAACGGTAGTATCTACAGCACCAATCGGAAGCAGAGTATTCTCTCTTACAAATACAGGCAGTGAAGAAAAATCATAATCTTCTTCATACCATCTTCCGCCTTCTTTGACTTCTCCGCTTAAAAGATGAGTCCATTTTCCTGCCGGCAGATAATATTCTGCATGACCTTCTTTGTTGAAGATTGGTGCAACCAGAATACTGTCACCTAACATATACTGCATATCCAGATATTTGGTTGCAGGATCATCGTTAAATTCCATGATCATTGCACGCATGGACGGAATACCTGTCTTATGTGATTTCACAGCCATGGAATACAGATAT
>OGXG01001678.1_pt1 | contig 10731 bp, 14 predicted proteins | sample 1576251 | NCBI WGS metagenome assembly OGXG01 (sample SAMEA3541533, study PRJEB24748) | human gut metagenome | biome: human gut; feature: human-associated habitat; material: faeces | place: China | collected 2012
AGCCCTTTCAGGGCACCCCAATAAATATATAATTGTAAGGCTTTCAGCCTAACCGATAAATTCTCATTTAACCGCTAAATTCCCATTTATTATTCTTCACTGTCAAAATCGAAATCAAAGTCGAAATCATCCATGAACTCCGGAGTTGTAAATTCTTCCAGTTCCCGGCGGTCTTTCTTGGTCGGTCGTCCGGTTCCACGTGCACGATCTACGAATCCGCTGATTTTACTCATTTCAAGCAGTTCGTATTGATCGGGAGTAGTTACGTTTTCCATCATTTCCGATACAAGTTTGGCTCCCACACGTTTTTCAATAGTTTGTAATACCTTGAATGAATAAGTGATAGGCGGTTTCTTCACCTGAATAACGTCTCCCGGTTTTATCATACGGGCAGCTTTGGCTAGAGAACCGTTGATGGTAATGCGTCCTTTTTTGCAGGCTTCTGCTGCAATCGTACGTGTCTTGAAGATGCGGACAGCCCACATCCATTTATCTATTCTTGCTTCGGCCATTTTAGTTAGTTGTTTAGTGATAAGCAATTCGTTGGTTAGTATCAGTTGACGTTGTCATTTATCGCTAACCGTTCATTGCTATCTTTATTTTTATAGGACTAGTCTATTATTTTTTATTGAACTGGTTCATCGTGATGTCAATACCAGCGAGGCAGAAACTTTTTATAATTTCCCCTGCCATCTCCAGTCTTTCATCCATTGTTTTCCAATCTTCGTCAGTGAAGTGTCCGAGTACATAATCAACCTGTCCGCCACGTGGAAAATCATTTCCGATACCAAATCGCAGGCGGGCATAGTTTTGAGTGCCCAGAATAGCGGCGATATGCTTCAATCCATTATGTCCTGCGTCACTCCCTTTTCCTTTCAGGCGTAAAGTTCCAAAGGGAAGAGCCAGATCATCTACTACGATCAGTACATTTTCCAATGGAATATTTTCTTTCTGCATCCAATAGCGAACGGCCAGTCCGCTCAGGTTCATAAAAGTCGATGGCTTAAGCAGAATCAACTGGCGTCCTTTGATAGAAAAGCTGGTAGTGAATCCATATCGTCCATCCATAAAAGGGGGAGCGTTATTGATTCTAGCCAATGCTTCTACTGTCATGAATCCGATATTATGTCGGGTTTCATGATATTCGGGACCAATGTTTCCCAGTCCGACAATTAAATATTTTATCATTACTTATCCGTAAAACAGTTCATTAATATAGAAAGAGAAACGCAGATTAATACAAATTAATGCAGACTGAACATCTGCTTTAATCTGCATTAATCTGCGTTTGAAGTATATCTCTTTACAGGGATAATCTCAATTACTTACCAGCGGCTGCTGCTGCACCTCTTGCTGCACGAGTCAACTTAACAGCACATACAACGGCTTCTTTTGCGCTAATCAGTTCAAGACCTTCGAAGCTCAATTCGCCAACTTTAACAGTCTTACCCAATCCCAGGTGAGAAACGTTAACGGTCAACTTTTCAGGAATTACATTGTACAAAGCTTTCACTTTGATCTTACGCATCTGCAGTGCAAGTTTACCACCGGCTTTCACACCTTCTGCAAGACCTTCCAACTGTACAGGAACTTCCATTACGATAGGTTTAGCTTCGTCAATTTGATAGAAGTCAACGTGTAGGATAGTATCTTTTACCGGGTGGAACTGAATATCTTTCAGGATAGCGTTTACTTTTTTGCCATCGATAATCAGGTCTACAACGTAGATGTGCGGAGTATAAACCAAGTTACGAAGTCCTTCGTTAGTCACTGTGAAGTGAACTACTTCATTACCTCCGTAAAGTACACAAGGTACACCACCGTTCTTACGAATTTCTTTCAAAGCTCTTGCTTGTTCTGAAGAGCGTTCTGCAATTGTTCTTGCAGTTCCTTTTACTTCAATTGATTTCATTTCTTTAAAAATTTGTGTTACTCTAAATTAAGTTAGTTTGCTTAATTCACCATCACACGATGTGGATTATCACACGATGTTGCAAAAAAGCGGTGCAAAAGTACATCTTTTTTTTGAAATATCAAAGAGTTACTTTCTTAAAAGTCAATATCAATCTTAATTTCGCTCTCCAATTTGTTTTCCCGGGCTTCTTCGATTGCTTTCCGTTCATTTTCTTCATCAGCTTCGATGTTCAGGCGGGCGATATATTCGTTTGCGTCGCTGCACTCAATGAAATTGACTGCTTCTTCGAGTCCTGCCATAAACTTCTGAAAGTCTTCCCTATATAGGAAGATTTTGTGTTTCTCGAAACTAACTTGAGAATCATCGCCTTCTCCCGTTATCACTTTTTTGCTCTCTGTAATAGCCAGGAACATTTCATCTTTACGATTCTTTTTTACGTCGAGGTAATAGATGCGTTTACCTGCCTTAATGGACTTGGAGAATACGATCTCCTTATCATTCATGTCTGCGCTCATTTTCTTTTTTAAATCTTCCATATCTTTCGGTCCGTTTATAATCGGCTTCAAAATTGGATATTTTTTTTAAACTGTCAAAAGAAAAAGCGCAGAGAATCAAATACTGCATTAAAAAATGTGATTTATTAGTGGAAACTCATTAAAAATATCTACTTTTGCAGTTCGATAACAACAGTATTAATTTGAATTATGATCAACAGAGTTCTTATTCGTCTTAAGATTATACAGATAGTATATGCCTATTATCAGAATGGCAGCAAAAATCTAGACTCAGCGGAGAAAGAGTTATTCTTTAGTCTTTCAAAGGCGTATGACCTTTACAACTATTTGTTAATGCTGATGATAGCATTGACAGAGTATGCACAAAAACGTATTGATGCGGCAAAAGCTAAATTGGCACCTACGACAGAGGAATTGTATCCCAACAGGAAGTTCGTAGATAACAAGTTTATTGCTCAATTGGAAGTCAATAAACAATTGACGGAGTTTATAGCCAATCAGAAAAGAACCTGGACAAACGACCAGGACTTTATCAAAGAGCTTTATGAGAAAATTGTAGAAACCGATATCTATAAAGATTATATGGCTTCTGATGACAACTCATACGAAGCTGATCGTGAACTGTGGAGAAAAATCTATAAGACATACATCTTTAATAATGATTCTCTTGACCAGGTATTGGAAGACCAGAGTCTGTACTGGAATGATGATAAAGAAATTGTAGACACGTTCGTCTTGAAAACAATCAAACGCTTTGATGAAAAGAAGGGTGCCAACCAGGAACTGCTTCCGGAATTTAAGGATGACGAAGATCAGGAGTTTGCACGTCGTCTGTTCCGTCGCACCATTTTGAATTCTGACTATTATCGTCATTTGGTGAGTGAGAATACAAAAAACTGGGATTTGGACCGCATCGCATTTATGGATGTAATCATTATGCAGACTGCATTAGCAGAAATTCTTAGTTTCCCGAACATTCCGGTCAGTGTTTCGTTAAATGAATATGTAGAGATTGCGAAGTTGTATAGCACAGCTAAAAGCGGTAGCTTTATCAACGGTACGCTGGATGGAATAGTTAATCAATTAAAAAAAGAAGGTAAGTTGACTAAAAACTGATACCTTTGTCCATATAGTAGAAACTAAAACAGATTATTTATGAACGTATTGACTGTATTATTGCAAGCTCCTGCCGGTGCTGCCGGAGGTGGAAGTATGATGTGGATCATGCTGATAGCTATGTTTGTTATCATGTATTTCTTTATGATCCGTCCTCAAAATAAGAAGCAGAAAGAAATAGCTAATTTCCGTAAATCTCTTCAGGTAAATCAGAATGTGATTACTGCAGGTGGTATCCACGGAACAATCAAGGAAATTACTGACGACTATATAGTACTTGAGATTGCTTCTAATGTAAAGATTAAAATAGACAAGAATTCTATATTCGCTGATGCTTCAGCGGCTAGCAATCAGTCTAAATAAATAGTTGGTAAATAAATGCCTATGTTTGATCGTAGGAATATAAAATATACATATTTAAAACTATCTAAGAAAATTAAGGATTTTCTGCTCAGTGATAAGAGCAGAGAGTTCTTAATTTTTTTATTTTTCTTTCTGATAGCCGGTGGATTCTGGTTGCTTCAGACGCTCAATAATGATTATGAAGCGGAGTTCTCTATCCCGGTGCGAATGAAAGATCTTCCTAACAATGTAGTGTTGACTTCGGAACCTCCTTCCGAACTTCGTGTCAGAGTGAAAGATAAAGGAACAGTGCTTCTCAATTATATGTTGGGGAAAAGTTTCTTTCCGGTCAATCTAGGTTTTCTTGATTATAAAGGAAAAGATAATCATGTGAAAATTTATGCTTCCGACTTTGAGAAAAAAATATTAAGCCAACTGAATGTATCCTCCAAAATCCTATCGATCAAGCCGGATACATTAGAATATATCTATTCCGAAGGAAAGTCCAAGCTGGTTCCTGTTCGTTTTCAGGGGAAAGTGACAGCCGGACTTCAATATTATGTATCTGACACCATTTGTAAGCCGGACTCTGTATTGGTTTATGCTCCGGAAGGAATTTTGGATACTATAACAACTGCATATACTCAAAATATAACTTTGGAGAATATATCCGATACAACCCGGCGACGAGTTCCGCTGACTTTTGAAAGAGGAGTGAAGTTTGTTCCGGCTTCGGTAGAAATGACTTTCCCGGTGGATATTTATACGGAGAAAACGGTCGAAGTGCCATTACATGGAGTTAATTTTCCGGCAGATAAGGTGTTGCGCACTTTTCCTTCCAAAGTTCAGATTACTTTTCAAGTGGGGTTAAAACGGTTCCGCAGTATAAAAGCAAGCGATTTTATCATCAATATCTCTTATGAAGAATTGCTGAAGCTTGGCTCTGATAAATATACAGTTAAATTGAAATCGTTTCCAAGTGGAATAAATCAAATACGTATTGTTCCCGAGCAAGTGGACTTCCTGATAGAACAAATTACTTCTAATGGCGATTAAGATTGGCATAACCGGTGGCATTGGTAGTGGAAAAAGTGTTGTTTCCAGACTACTCGGAATAATGGGAATACCTGTCTATATATCAGATATAGAAGCAAAGCGAATTACACAGACAGATCCGGTGATTCGCCGGGGGCTTTGTGATCTGGTTGGTCAGGATGTGTTTCAGGGTGGAGAGTTGAATCGTTCTTTGTTGGCTTCTTATATGTTCGGTCATCAGGATCATGTGCGGAAAGTGAATGAGATTATTCATCCGCAAGTGAAAGAAGATTTCCGTCAATGGGCTGCCCGGTTGAAAAGTGAACTGCTGGTGGGTATGGAGTCTGCAATACTGGTGGAGGCTGGTTTTAAGGATGAAGTTGATTTTCTGGTTATGGTATATGCGCCGCTGGAAGTGAGAGTGGAACGTGCTGTAAAGCGGGACTGTTCGTCAAGAGAACTGGTGATGAAGCGTATCGAAGCTCAAATGAGTGATGAAGTAAAGAGAAGCCATGCCGATTTCGTGATAGTGAATGATGATGAAACACCGTTAATTCCACAGGTTTTGGAGCTTATTTCTTTGCTATCTAAAAATAATCATTACCTTTGCTCCGCAAAAAAATAATTAATAAATAAAAGGATATATACTATGTTGAAGACTATCTTGTCTATCTCAGGTAAACCGGGATTATACAAACTTATTTCGCAAGGAAAAAATATGTTGATTGTTGAATCAGTCAATGCTGAAAAGAAACGTTTCCCTGCTTATGGTAATGAAAAAATTATCTCTCTGGCAGATATCGCAATGTACACGGACGATGCAGAAGTTCCTTTGTATGATGTGTTGGAGTCAATAAAAGAGAAAGAAAAATCAGCGCAGGCTTCTATCGATCCGAAAAAAGCGACTCCCGAACAATTGCGTGAATACTTGGCTGAAGTATTACCTAATTTTGATCGTGAACGTGTATATGTAGCTGATATTAAGAAATTGGTTGCTTGGTATAACATCTTAATTTCTAATGGAATTACAGAATTCAAACCGGAAGGAGAGATTAAGGAAGAAGAAGTTGCAGAGTAATCTGTATAGTTTATTTAATAGGAATAAAGAACATGATAATCATTTAAGGTGGTTATCATGTTTTTTTATATAAACACTTGTAGGTTTAGGAAAAAATTAGTATTATTTGGGTAATCTTTTGCAATAATAAATATCTTCTACTTATATTGTAAATAATGATGCTTTTTATGTATCTTTGTCGCTGTTCGCCATTCTTGGGAATATAGCTCGTGGATGCTGAATAACGTTTTTTAATGTTGGGTATGGAGACAATAACAAATAAAGAAGTAAACGTCCGTTTGGACAATGAAAAAGGGACATTATGCCTGACAGGTTTGTTGGCAGGTACAATGGTATTCCTTTACGATTCACTGGGAGAACTAAGAGGTAAACATAAGTTTGCTTTGCCTTCATTGACTATGGAAATACCCCAACCGGGCACTTATGTTTTGGTGATGAGTCATCCGAACTGCCAACCGGAAGTTCGGCGAATTACATATTTAGGAATATAAAAAAGGGGCTGCCTAACATGTTTCTTTTTAACGATTTCACCCCTATCAGAGTTCAAACAAACTCTGATAGGAGTGATTTTTAATTTTAGAGACTTGTTAGACAGTCCCATTCTATTTGAATGATGACTTTTAATTTCTGAATACCAATCCGTCTCCGTCAGCATCAACGATAATTGCTTTGCTTCGGTCGACTTCCTGTGATAGTAACTTCTTGGATAGATCATTCAGCAGATAGCGTTGAATAGCCCTCTTCACCGGACGAGCTCCAAATTCAGGATCATAACCCACTTGCGATAAGAAGTTCAATGCTCCTTCTGTCAATTGCAGTTCCACTCCGTTTTCGGCAAGCATTTTCTGTACTCCCTTAATTTGTAAAAGTACGATTTGCTTGATTTCTTTTTCGTTCAATGGTAAGAACATAATCGTTTCATCAATACGGTTCAGGAATTCCGGACGAATTGTCTTTTTCAACATATTCATAACTTCCTTCTTCGTTTCTTCGATTACTTCTTCCTTATTGGAACCATGCAACTTCTCCATCTGACTTTGTATATAAGAACTGCCCATATTTGAAGTCATGATGATAATGGTATTTTTGAAGTTGACCACCCTTCCTTTATTGTCAGTCAGTCGTCCGTCATCTAATACCTGTAACAGAATATTGAAGACATCCGGATGAGCCTTTTCTATTTCGTCAAACAAAACAACAGAGTAAGGTTTCCGTCGTATAGCTTCTGTCAACTGACCGCCCTCATCGTATCCAACATATCCCGGAGGCGCTCCGACCAGACGGGAGACACTATGCTTTTCCTGATACTCACTCATATCGATACGAGTCATCATCGTTTCGTCATCAAACAGGAACTCTGCCAATGCCTTTGCTAATTCGGTCTTACCTACGCCGGTGGTTCCCAGGAAGATAAATGACCCGATCGGACGTTTTGGATCTTGTAATCCGGCACGACTACGGCGCACAGCATCTGCCACCGCTTCAATCGCTTCGTCCTGACCAATTACACGTTGATGAAGTTCTTCTTCCAAGTGCAACAGTTTATCTTTTTCACTTTGCAGCATCTTGCTGACAGGAATACCAGTCCAGCGGGAAACAACATCAGCAATATCTTCAGCGTCTACCTCCTCCTTAATCATGGCTTTATCGCCTTGCATATCACGTAGTTGCTTTTGAGTATCTTCTATTTCTTTATCCAAAGCCTGAAGTTTACCATAACGGATTTCGGCTACTTTACCATAATCGCCTTCACGTTCGGCTTTTTCTGCTTCGAATTTAAGATTCTCTATCTCAACCTTGTTCTGCTGGATTTTATCCATCAGCGTTTTCTCACTTTGCCATTTAGCTTTAAAGGACTTTTCCTGTTCTTTGAGCTCGGCAAGTTCCTTACCGATAATTTCCAGTTTCGGTTTATCGTTTTCACGTTTGATAGCTTCACGCTCAATTTCCAGCTGCTTGATTTTACGGGAAATCTCATCCAGTTCTTCAGGAACGGAATCTACTTCCATACGCAGTTTGGCTGCGGCTTCGTCCATCAGGTCAATGGCTTTATCCGGCAGGAAACGGTCGGTGATGTAACGGCTACTCAATTCGACGGCTGCAATGATTGCGTCGTCTTTGATACGTACGTGATGATGGTTCTCGTAACGTTCTTTCAATCCACGAAGGATGGAAATGGTACTCAGAGTATCCGGTTCATCTACCTGTACAATCTGGAAACGACGTTCCAATGCTTTGTCTTTTTCGAAATACTTCTGATATTCATCGAGAGTGGTTGCACCGATCGAACGTAGTTCTCCACGTGCCAATGCCGGTTTCAGAATATTTGCAGCATCCATTGCTCCTTCGCCTTTGCCGGCGCCTACCAGTGTATGAATCTCATCAATAAACAAGATTATATCACCTTCTGATTTTTTTACCTCATTGACAACTGATTTTAGTCGTTCTTCGAATTCTCCTTTATATTTTGCTCCTGCAACCAATGCTCCCATATCGAGAGAGTAGACCTGTTTGTTTTTCAGGTTTTCGGGCACGTCACCACGAATGATACGGTGTGCCAAACCTTCAACGATGGCTGTCTTACCTGTACCCGGTTCACCGATTAAAATCGGATTATTCTTGGTACGTCGGCTTAATATCTGTAATACTCGCCGGATTTCCTCATCACGGCCGATAACCGGGTCGAGCTTTCCACTGCGGGCAGCCTCATTTAAGTTGATGGCATATTTACTTAAGGACTGATAAGTGTCTTCGCTGGATTGAGAAGTTACTTTTTCTCCTTTCCGTAGTTCTGTGATTGCAGCACGTAAATCTTTGTCGGTCATACCCGCATCTTTCAGAATGGTAGAAACAGTACTCTTTACATTCAGTAATGCCAGAATGATAGCTTCCAGTGAAACATATTCATCTCCCATTTCTTTAGAATACTGGGTTGCCCTTTGTAATACCTCGTTGCTTTCGCGGCTCAGATAAGGTTCTCCGCCGCTGACCTTTGGCAGTGAGTCTATCTGTTTGTCGATGACTAACGTAACCTGTTGTGCATTCATCCCCAATTTCTGGAAGATAAAGTTAGTCACGTTTTCACCAACTTTCAGCACACCGGCCAGCAAATGAACCGGTTCGATAGCCTGCTGTCCGCGGGTTTGCGTAAGGTTCACAGCTTCCTGCACTGCCTCTTGTGATTTAATTGTGAAGTTGTTAAAATTCATATTGTATCTCCTTTCTGTTTTATTTCAAAATACCTATTGAAAACGGAATCGTTACGTCTTTGTTCAATGCTTTAAGCGATTTCGGTAAAGAATACTCAAATACTTTGCCAAAAGCTGAAAGCAGAGGAAAAACAGGTGGTTGGGGTAAAAGAATCAGACAAAATGACAGGGTGTAAGAGCTCTTAAATGAAAAAAAGTCCGAATTGGATACAAAAAGGCAGAAAACTTTCGGAAGGAGAAAAGATTATTTCTATCTTTAGACCGGTAATGTAGAAAAGAAAATGACAAAAGTAAGAATATGGCGAATGAGATGAATTTTGCAGAAACTGTAATGCTGGTAGATGCAGCATATTTGAACAGAGTGTGTGGCGACTTGAAAAAGCACTTTAGTACCGTATTGGGGCGTGAATTGCCAAAGGCTGATCTGCCGGTGCTGATGGAGTGCCTGGCTTTGGATGCCGGACTACAATTCGGGGAGAATAATATTCAGGTATTGCTTATTTATGATAAGGAAAGTGAGAATATGAGCACTTGCCAACCGGGAGATTTGCGTCAAGAATTGAATAATGTAGCTTTTAAGAGTCACTTGGTCGCCTGCTACTTTGCTGACGAGATCGCCGGCTTTGCAATGCACCTGGTCCAGGCCTGAGTTCCTGCGCATTTCCACGGCGTTTCCCGCCGCACCGGTCCACCCTGCGGCGGGTGATATAAAACACATCTGATTATAAAGGAGTACACCACAATGAAAGTCGTTACTTTTGGCGAACTGATGGTCCGTCTGCAGCCGTTCAACTATGAGCGTTTCGTTCAGGCTAACAGCCTGGAGTTCACCTTCGGCGGCGGCGAGGCTAACGTTGCTGTTTCTCTGGCTAACTACGGCCTGGATGCAGCTTTCGTCACCAAGCTCCCCGCTCATGCCATCGGTCAGGCCGCTGTCAACAGCCTGCGCCGCTACGGCGTTGACACCAGCATGATCACCCGCGGCGGCGATCGCGTTGGCATCTACTACAACGAGTGCTTCGTTTACAGATACTGTTGTATATTTCACAGAAATTCAGATCTTGGATAGTGTGAGTCTCAGTAAGGAAGGTTTTCTGGCTCATCGTGAATTGTATAGCTATCAGTTGAAAAATTATCTGGAGGACAATCTGTTACAGCAAAATAGTACATGTATGATTTACTTCTCGGAGAACAAAAGTAAATTAGAGAAGGAAGCAACGAAAATCCTCAATAAATATAAAAAGAGTAGGAATATGACAGTAACGCGGATTGAAGCTGATAAGTTCCGTTTTACGAAACCGGAAGAATAATAATTGAATTGTTAATATGGATAAGAGATGTGGTTTGCATCTCTTATTTTTTTATATTTGTCCTTTGTAATAAACTTAAAACTAATGAAAAAGATTAAAATACTTTCCCTTTTTGTATGCTTGATAGCATTATTGGCAGCCTGTGAAGATGAAGATATAACACCCTCTTATGGTGCACGTACAGTATTGGTTTATATTGCAGGTAATAATA
>OGXG01001684.1_pt1 | contig 10700 bp, 8 predicted proteins | sample 1576251 | NCBI WGS metagenome assembly OGXG01 (sample SAMEA3541533, study PRJEB24748) | human gut metagenome | biome: human gut; feature: human-associated habitat; material: faeces | place: China | collected 2012
CACGCAGGAACGACGAAAAAACTGCCGTGGTGGCGTAGTCGTCGAGGCCGTTTTGGTGAAAATGAAGGACATGTATATACAGATGAAGATGAAGTTATGATGGCTTATCAGTCAAAACAAGTTCACCTTCACACTCGTATCGCATTACCTGTATGTAACATGCATAAAACATCATTTGATGAAAAACATAAAAATGATTATTTAATTACAACAGTTGGTAAGATTGTATTCAACTCTATGTTCCCTGAAGATTTCCCTTATATCAATGAGGTTAGTAAGGAAAACTTTGTAAGTACTCCTGATAAATATTTTGTTTCTCCAGGACAAAACATAAAAGAATACATCGAAGCTATGCCTTTGGTGGATGCTGTTAAGAAAAAGGATTTAGGTAAAGTTATCGCCGAAGTCTTCAAACGTTATGATGCAGATCAAACTGCTGAAATTCTTGACCAAATCAAATCATTAGGATTTGAATATTCAACAGTAGCTGGTATTACAGTTGCCTTATCCGATATCGAAGTGGCTCCTCACAAAGATGAATATATCGATGAGGGTCGTGTTAAAGCCGATCAATTAAAACACTTACAACGTAAGGGTATGTTGACTATGGAAGAATGGGAACGTCATTTATCTAAGATGTGGGATGATCAAAAAGATAAGATTGTTACGTCATTGATGAAAAACTTACCTCGTAAAAACCCAATCAACATGATGGCGACTTCTGGTGCCCGTGGTAACGCATCAAACTTTACGCAGTTAGCCGGTATGCGTGGTTTAATGGCTAAACCGGGTCACGCTAAAGCGGGTGCTGGTGAATATGTTCCAACTATCATAGAAGTTCCTATTTACTCTTGTTTCCGTGAAGGATTGAACGTAAGTGAGTTCTTTATCTCTACTCACGGTGTGCGTAAAGGTCTAACGGATACTGCCTTGAAGACTGCCGAATCTGGTTACTTAACTCGTCGTTTGGTTGATGTTGCACAAGATGTAATCATCAAAGAAGATGATTGTGGTACAGATAAGGGTTACTGGATCGAAACTTTAATGGATCGTAAGACAAATTCTGTTATCGAGCCATTACAAGATCGTTTAGTTGGTCGTTATTCACAAAAAGATGTTTACCATCCAGAAACTAAAGAATTATTAGTTGCTGCAGGTGAAATCTTTACTGAACAAAACGCTAAAGTTGTTTGTGATGCAGGTATTAAAGAAGTTGAAATTCGTTCAGTTCTTGGCTGCGTTGCTAAAGGCGGAGTTTGTAAAAAATGTTATGGTCGTAACTTAGCAACAGGTAATGTTGTTGAATTAGGTGAAGCTGTTGGGGTTATGGCTGCACAATCAATCGGTGAGCCAGGTACTCAGTTAACAATGCGTACTTTCCATGATGGTGGGGTTGCCGGCGGAATCCAGATTCCATCCTCGCTGTCAGGCTGGATCATTTTTACAAACCGCTCTGCGCCGTCCTCGATAAAAGTGATTTTTATATTGATACCTTCTTTCGAGCCGTCCTGCAACGCCTCCACTTGTACTTTGTTTTCGTTATCCAGCAGATTCAGCAGATATTTTGCAGCCAGTACCGGATCCTTTAGATTCTGATATAACATAGAACTGGAAAGCAGACTGTTCATAACCAATGCATCATACATGCCATTGACCGTGTAATCCATTGGCGTGCCATTAATTTGCGGATACGCCTCGTCAAATTCCGTTCCTGATACAATATAATCCAGAAAACGGATATTCTCATCCGTCACTTTATAACTTCCATCTCTCTCCTCAAATGTGATATCTTCCTTCCACACCGTAACATGAGGATCAGATGCCCATGCATAGTACAAAATCTCTGCTGTGTTTTTCCCATCATAGGAGGTCGTGATCGTATACCCCTTCGAATTTTCATCCGACGTATCCCACATTGGCCACGGGCTTGACCATCCAAAGATGATATCTCCTTCGTCGATCACAAGCAGCTGCTCCTTCATCATTTTTTTTCTTGCTCCGTCCATGCACAAACTGTCAATCGCTGCTCCGTCCCTGTCACAAAATGCATCCGCCCAGGTTTGTAAGAAACTTTGTTGTTGTGCCCGAATCGCATCGGACTGCTTTTTTAATAAGGCATTTAGTTCTGATTCCTGATCAGCCAAAGAATCCTTCTCTGTGTTTAACGTTTGGTCAGTCAGACTGCTTTCTGATAATTCGGTTGCAATATTTTCTTCCACATTATCGTTCTTTTTCGGATTGGTAAGAAAAAGTGCTCCTATTATCACACAGAAAAGCAATGCTGCTGCAATCAGCCAGAAGGTCGGCTTTTTAAAATTCAGGATTCCTTTTACTCTCTGTTTCACACCCACTTCCCCAAATGCTAACGGGCAGACGGTGATCATTTTTCCCGGCACATGGAACGAAAGCAGGACAAGTGAATACTCTTTTTTCTGCTCTGCGCTCCAGTCCTTTATCACACGCTCATCGCATGCCATCTCAATGTCCCGGCAAAACAAAATGTACGCCAGCCAGCAGAACGGATTGAACCAATATACTGCAAACAGCACATAACCAAGTGGTTTCCACAGATAATCCAGCCGTCTGATATGCGCTTTTTCATGCGCCACAACATTTTTTATCTGAACTTCTTTTAACGATGATGGCAGATAGATCCGAGGATTTAACACTCCAAAAATAAATGGTGTCTGGATTCTGTCACAAATATAGATATTTCCTTCTATGCGGACGGATTCTCTCACTTTCCTGCGAATATGTACATAACTGACTGCTGCATATACGAGCAAAACCGCTACACCGCATAGCCAGATAGATGCAATCAGGTTCATCGGGTTTTGCGCCGTCTCCTGCTCCGGAACTGTGATACCCTCAAAATAATATTTTGCAAGATACCGGTTTGCCGTGTTGTCTAAAGCCGGCATTTCTGCCAGAACCTGCGATGTTACCGCACCTGCTTCAATGCTTACAACCTGTGCGTTTGGTGCGAGGCTAAATGTCGTCTCTAATTGAAACGGGCACAGCAGCCGGATTCCAACCAGCGCCCACAAGATACAGTGAATCCACTTCGGCGATTTCCTCAGCAGACAGCGTGCCAGCACCACAACCACGATCAGCACACTGGCAGATATACTCATGTTCAACAATTTCAAAAAGAGTCCTGACATTTTCAGCCCTCCTTTCCAATAGCATTGATCATTTTCTTTATCTCGTCCACCTCTGATTTATTTAATTTTTTTCTCGTTGTGAACGCGGCAAGAAACGCCGGAAGGGAACCTCCAAAGTTTTCCTCCACAAATTTTTCACTCTGGGCAGCGTCGTATTCCTCTTTCGTCATCCGGGCGGAAACCATTCCTTTTTCGTTCTGAAAGATTCCCCGCTCGCACAACCTCTTTAAAACCGTGTAAGTGGTCGACTTTTTCCAACCAAGCTTCTGCTCACATAATTTCACCAGCTCACCGGACGGAAGCGGTTCATTGCTCCATATGATTTCCGCAAACTGCGATTCTATTACCCCTAATCTTAATTCCTCCATTGTTACCTCCTTGGTCTAATGCTTGTAGACTTGTTGTTTTTAGTCTACAGTCATTAGACCAATTTGTCAAGAAAAAATTCCACAGATATGTGGAAATCAATTACTTTTTTCCTCATATCTGTGGATAAATAAATTTTTATAAATTTGTTTCCTTCCAAAATCACTCCCACAAATCGCCCCAGATATCCGTGCACAACTTTGTACAATATTCTCTGGAAAAATTTGCATCCTGTTCCATGATTGCGTTTTTTCCTGCCATTTCATCTGTGTAATCTTTCAGGAAATAAGTGGTGACTCCATTATGCCCCGGCTCCACCTGCGTCACAAGTGCATTTACGCCATAATCTACAATAAATCCCTTGCCAGCCTCATCAAATCCAACTGTGATCTCTGCCATGCCTCCCACCATACGGTTTGCAATTCCATCACCGCTGCTGGATGTCCAGTTGACGAAATTTCCAAGAGAATAATAGACGAGCATTTGATGTCCGGTTGTCTCATCCTCTACCCATTCAATTGGTTCGATCACATGCGGATGCGTTCCGAGCACCAGATCAGCACCGCTTTCTGCAAAAATTTTTGTCCACTTTTTCTGCATGCTGTCCGGCTGCAGACTATATTCTGTTCCCCAATGCGGACACACAATAACAAAATCGGACTGTTCTTTCGCTGATGCAATATCTGCTTTTACTTTTTCTTCGTCCAGAAGATTTACTGCATACGGCATATCCGAAGGCAGTGCAATACCGTTCAGACCGTATGTATAATTTAATACCGCAATTTTTATGCCATTTTGCTCTAAAACGGTAATGGTATCCTGCGCATCCTGACTTTTATTAATTCCAAGAATTTTTATGTCAGGATATTTTTTCTCCCAGTTTGAAAGGCAATTAGTAATTCCTTTTTTCCCCTGATCCATGGCATGATTTGTTCCATGCAAAATGACATCAAATCCGGTATCTGCCAATGCATCCGCCACCTCGTAAGGTGCATTAAAACTTGGATAGCCAGATACCCCAAGCTCCTCTCCGCCAATGATAACTTCCTGATTGACAATCGCAATGTCCGCCGCCTGCACCTCGTCTTTCACATTGGCAAAAAGGATGGAAAAATCATAAGAGCCATCCTCTGCCTGACAGCTTTCTTCCACCGGAGTGTGAAGCAGAACATCCCCGACCATGGCAAGTGTCACGGTCGGACCTGAATATACATCTGATTCTTCCGGCTCCTCGGTTGTAATTTCCACAGCCTGTTCTGTCTCTGCCTGAATGTTATCCACGCTTTCTGTATTTTCGGCTTCGTTATCCACGGAAGCTTCCTCTACATGGTTGAAACTGTAGATCATTTCCTGCCTGTCACAACCGGATAGCGTGAACATAGCAAGCAATATCATTGGTATCTTTTTCATTTTCACCTCCTACAAAAGCAACGCCTGATACACATCCCTCTTACTGATCCCACGGTCTTTTGCCACAAGTTTCATTGCCTCTTTCCGTGCAATGCCCTGGCTCTCATATACCTGCATATGTTCCTCTAATGTCATGGATTCCCAGTTTTTCTTCTCTTCCTCAGCAATCTCCTCAAAACTCTTTCCCTGCAAAACAAGGACATACTCGCCGCGTGGTTCGTTTTGCTCATAATAGCTGAGACTGTCACTTAGCGTTGTCTGCATTTTTTCCTCATATCGCTTTGTAAGCTCCCTGCAGATTGTAAGCTTTCTGTCACTTCCAAGAACACTCTCCAGTTCCTCCAACGTTTTCACAAGATGGTGTGGCGCCTCATAGATAATGATGGTTCTTGTCTCATTTGCAAGCCCGTCTAAAACAAGCGCCCGCTCTTTCTTATCTCTCGGCAAAAATGCTTCAAACGCAAATCTTCTGGTCGGAAGCCCGGACATGGTAAGCGCCGTGATACATGCGGCTGGCCCCGGCAGAGATGTCACCTCAATACCTTCCTCATAGCAGATACGCACGAGATCTTCCCCCGGATCAGAAATACCCGGCGTTCCTGCGTCCGTGATAAGTGCAATATTTTTCCCTTCGCGAAGCTTGTCCACCAATTGATATGCTTTGTCAATCTTATTAAATTCATGGTAGCTTGTCATAGGTGTCTTGATCTCAAAATGATTCAGCAGTTTGATGGAATTTCTCGTATCTTCTGCTGCGATCAGGTCAACCTCTTTTAGCGTGCGGAGGACCCGATAGGTAATATCCTCAAGGTTTCCAATCGGTGTTGCGCACAAATATAACTTTCCTGCCATCATTATTCTCTCTCCAATATCCTCCCGGAAGTATTTTTCAATTTATATTCTTGCATAGATCAAAATGATAATGTTCTGAATATTTGTTACGAAGCAATATGAATGAAATGGTACAACTAACAAAAAACTAAATTATATCTGTCCGCTGCGCATCAGTCATTTTTCGCATGATTATAAAAAAAGCACACGTAAATATAATGCCTTTCATCATTGTGGTTGTTGTAAGTGCCCACCATATTCCCAAAATTCCTAGCACACCACTACTTAAAATGATTGCAAGCGGAATACGAAGCGATGTGAATACAATACTAATCACACTACACAGGCGAGTCCTGCCAAGTCCCGATAATGCACCTACTGTCATCAGCTCAACACATAAAAAAGCTTCGCTGTATCCGACAATGATCAAATAGTCAACTGCTGTTGCGATCGCTGTCTTCTCATGGAAAAACACGCTTGCGATCGGTACTGGAACAACTACAAACACAAGGGTGATCAAAATTCCCCATATACCAACGGTGCACAACGATGCACGATATCCCTTCTTCACACGTTCGGTTTTACCAGCACCATAGTTTTGACCGATAAAAGCGTTCATAGCTGCGCCAAATCCATCTGCCGTATTCCATGAGATTGATTCAATCTGACCGCCCACACGCTGCGTAGCGATTGCCTCTGGACCAAAACCAGCTACCATACGTGTCAATACCATAGAGATAAAACAATACACCATACCCTGAAGTGCAGTAGGAATACCTATTTTGCAGATTCCCTGCACATATTCCAACGGAATTTTTACAAACAAGCGAAGACCTTTCAACACATTTTCCTTCTTCTGTAATATAACTCCAAACAGCATAATCATTGTAACAATTACCTGTGCCAAAACAGTTGCCATCGCTGCGCCTGCCGCTCCAAATCTCTGAAATGGTCCCGGTCCAAGAATCAAAACAGGGTCCAGGATCATATTCGCCGCCAAACCAAAAAGATTTGCAATAAAAGGAGTTTTAGAATCTCCCTGAGCCGTATATATTCCCGTTAATGTGAATGATAAAAATGAAAAAACAATGAATCCGCATGCAATCTTAGTGTAATCCAACGCAGCACTCAATGTTTCCGCATCATCCAGCTTGAAAAATCCAACCAGCTGATTTGCAAATAGTGCTACAATGATCCCATATGCGAGTCCCATCAATAATGCCAACTGCATCGCTGTCTGTGCATATCCATGTGCCTTTTCCTTCTCTCCTCGTCCTATGCACTGTGCAATCTGTACCTGGCCTCCCATTCTTGCCATCGAAGCAAGCCCCTGCGAGAGCCATGTAAACATACCTCCAACGCCTACTCCGGCAACCGCCTTGGCGCCTAGCAGTCCAATCCATGCCATATCGGTAATATTATATAATGTTCCTAGAAATGACGATGCCATAATCGGAATCGCAAGTTTCGTTAATGTCTTTAAAATTGGTCCTTTTGTTAAATTTCCTTCCATTCAGTCCCTATTAATTCCTTTTCCTTTGTATTTCCTTCTGCATGACGTTCTATTTCTGTACATAAATTTTTCAATCATTTTATACATACTTTACCTTTTATCCCTCTATCTTTGTTTCTGCATTTACTCTTTCTTCTCCATCATCTTCGGAATCACAAAGTACATCACGATTCCGAGCGCCACGATTCCAAAAGAGATAATCTGTGATGTGGAAAAAATTCCTAAGCTTCCACGATAATCATTTCGTAAAAATTCGATCAAAAATCTTCCCACGCCATAGAGCACCAGATAACCTGCTGCCACTCTGCCCGGCTCTGGCTTCTTAGATGCATACCACAGTAATACGCCACAGATCAGAAAATCGCCTGCGGATGAGATCAGCTGCGTTGGAATCAGACTCACGCCGTTTGGTGCAAAATCAGAATGTGTAAAGGTAATGCCATACCACGCATGTGTCTCTCTTCCATAACAGCAGCCGGCACAAAAACATCCAATACGCCCAAATCCCTGTGCCATGGAAGCTGCAGGCATCACAAGATCAAAATAAGAAATAAAATTTTCTTTTTTGATACGGCAATAGACATAACTTGTCACAATTCCACCGATAATTCCACCATAAACGACGTATCCGTTTTTGAAATCCCATAAAATAGATGGATCTTCTATAATTGCCGGAATCTCTACAATGTAATAAAGCAGGCGGCAGCCAACCATTCCACCAATCAGCGCACATAAAAAAATACCGAAAATCGTATCCTCACTTAAGCCTCTCTTCTTTCCCCGGTAATTACATAGGAAAAGTGCCGAAGCAAATCCAATTGCAATCATCAATCCATACATATAAACCGTGATCGGTCCAAGCGTTATCTTATTAAACATATTACCCTCCTTGTTTTGTGAAACAAAATGCGAACCCTCTGGTGAGCAGAGGGTGTGTCCTCCTTGTTTTGCGGAGCAAAATGCGACTGTCCTTACAGGAGCAGAGGATTTAGCCTCCTTGTTTACCAGACTTATAAACTGATAATTACGAAACTCTCATGCCGTAGATTTAATTGTGCTAAAATAACAAAAGCTTGAGAAGACACTGGGGAGCCGCCGGTTCTTACATGGCAGACATAGCAACTTGCTGTGGCTGGCATGTTAGTACCGCTGCGAGCGACACGTAGCGAAAGCGTGTTTTCGAAAATTTTGTTATTTTATCACAATCTTCACACGCCGTATTGAGTTTCGTATTACCAATCAATATCCATAAATGTCATAAATCTCATCCGTATACACACCCTGCTCCTTGTATACAATGAGCGGCTTCTCCATCGTCACACGGGATTTTCCCCCGCGCAGTCCCTCGATCAGCACCATATTTGGTTCCTTATCAATATAAGGATACACCAGACGCATACGCTTCGGCTCTATCTTATATTCCACCATTTTGCTCATGATCTCCGCCAGCCGGAACGGCCGGTGTACCATATAAAATCTGCCTCCCGGCATAAGAAGTCTTGCGCTCTCACGCAAAATATCATCCAGCGTGCACAAAACCTCATGCCTTGCGATCGCCTTTGCTGTGGATGGCGAGTTTTCCCCATGAGTGCCGATCATATACGGCGGGTTTGTTGTGATGACATGAAAAGAAGATGCTCCAAAAATATTTGAAGCATCCCTGATATCTCCTGTGACTACTTTGATCTTATCCTCGAGATGATTGTACGCGACACTGCGTCTTGCCATATCTGCGCTTTCTTCCTGAATCTCTAACGCTGTAAAATCTGCTGCGTCCGTCTTTGCTTCCATTAAAATCGGAATAATTCCGGTGCCGGTTCCAAGATCCAGTACTTTTTCCCCTGCCTTTGCTTTCGCAAAACCGGATAACAGCACAGCGTCCATGCCAAAACAGAAACGCGCCGGATTCTGGATGATTCCATATCCATTGCGTTGCAGCTCGTCCAAACGCTCTCCTTCATGAATCAGATTATTTTGTTTGCCACCGCAATGCGGACGGATGTGGGTGCAGCTGCTCCCGGCAAAGCTTCCGGCGCAGGCTTTTCGGTCAGCACGGCAAGGCGCTGCCAATCCAGCACCAGTGCATCGGCCAGCAGGGCGATCTTTTCCTGCAGGTCGGCAATTTCATCTGCAGTCTTCAGGCCGAGGTGTCGGCTTTCTACCGCTGCCTGCGGCAAATGGGGCAGATAGCCCAGCACCGGCAGGCCGGGCTCCCTTTCCAGCAGGGCCTTGAGCATTTTATACAGCTTTTCGGAACAATCATTGAGCAGGATGCCCGAAACATGGCTGTTTTTGCGGAAGTTCACAAGGCCCTGAATTTGCGCGGCCAGCGTCACGCTGGCACCCTTGGGCTGTACCACCAGCAGCACCGGCAGGCCCAGCGTATCCGCCAGTTCCCAAGCGCTGGCACGGGTGGTCAGGCCCTGACCATCATAAAAGCCCATAGCGCCCTCGCACACGGCGGCACCATGCCCGGCGGCATAGCGGGCAAAAATGGCCCGCACCATATCCCTGTCGGAAAGAAACAGATCCAGATTGTGGCTGTCCACCTGCAGAGCCGAGCGGTGGAACATGGGGTCGATGTAGTCCGGCCCGCTTTTGAAGGCGCAAGGGTCGGCCCCGCGCTTTTTCAGCGCTGCCAGCACTGCGCAGGCAACCGTGGTCTTGCCGCTGCCGGAAGAAGGCGCGGCGATGAGGAATTGCATCATTTGCGTGTACCCGTAATGAGGAAGATGGGGTTATTGGCCATGAGCAGGTGCAGTCGGCCAGCCGGTTTTGTGCGGCTGACGGCGATCTGCGTTACCTCTGCGGTCAGGCCCCGGGCCGTGAGGGCGGCAATGGCAGCGCCCAGCGTTTCCAGCGCAATGGCCGAAATGCAGATGCGTGCGTTCGGATTCTTGCCGAGCACTTCATCCAGCACGGCTTCCATGCCGCCTTTGGTGCCGCCGATGAACACGGCATCCGGCGCAGGCAGGTCTGCCAGCACATCCGGTGCGCGGCCCTCGATGAGGATGAGGTTGCAAGCATGGAACTTTGCCCGGTTTTTACGGATCAGTTCACAGGCATCCGGTTCACACTCCACGGCGTAAACGCGGCCTTTGGGTGCCGCCAGCGCAAGCTCCACGCTCACACTGCCGGTGCCTGCGCCCACATCCCACAGAGTGTCGGTGGGCATTACCGCCAGCTTTGCCAGCGCAGCAGCGCGCACCTCCTGCTTGGTCATGGGCACCTGGCTCCGGATGAAGCTTTCGTCCGGGAAGCCCGGCGCACGCAGCTGCGGCAGATCAAAGTTTTCCACCAGAAGCACGCTGAGTGGTGCAAAGCGCTGCCCCGCCAGCTCTGCAGCAGAGCCGTAGCGGATGGCTTCCGCCTCGGTGCCAAGGTTTTCGCCCACCACGCCGTGTACTCCAGTAGAG